>Ga0233425_10000868_pt1 | contig 73065 bp, 57 predicted proteins | sample Watercolumn_Towu_2_FD_181712 | JGI IMG/M metagenome (GOLD analysis project Ga0233425, IMG submission 181712) | Freshwater microbial communities from Lake Towuti, South Sulawesi, Indonesia - Watercolumn_Towuti2014_140_MG | ecosystem: Environmental > Aquatic > Freshwater > Lake | place... | reverse complement strand
ACTTCACCCCCTCGCGGGGTTTCGACATGGGCAGCCATGTCGCGCACTGGCGCGACCAGTTCCGATCCCCCGCGCTCTGCCGGCTATTTGCTGTCGGCTTCGTCCTGACCAGCGTCTTCGTCGTTCCGTTCAACTATGCCGGCTTTCGCCTGAGCCGCCCGCCTTATGCTCTCGGGCAGGCAGCGAGCAGCCTGATCTTCCTGACCTATGTCTTCGGCATAGCGTCCTCGTCGCAGGCCGGCAGCCTGGTCGCCCGAATGGGGCCAAGGCGGGCGCTCGCCGCCAGCATCGCGGTGATGACTCTGGGCATGATCGTCAGCCTTGCCGAACCGCTCTGGGCGTTCATCCTGGGCATCATGCTCGTGACGATGGGCTTCTTCGCCTCGCATGCGATCGCCAGCGGTGAGGTCGGGCGGCAGGCGGGGCCAGCCAAGGCGCATGCGGCCTCGCTCTATCTGCTCTTCTATTATGCAGGGGTGACACTGACCGGCTGGGGTGCCGGCTGGTTCTGGGAGCAGAGCGGTTGGCTCGGGCTCACGGTCGTCACGGGGATCATAGGCGTTATCGGCGTGGTGCTGGCGCTCGGCGGAAGCGACTGACGGCCAGCCGCCGACTACCGGACTGCGCGGATAAGGAAGGGGCCGGAGATCGCGCGACCTCCGGCTCCTTCGTCATGCCACAAAGCGCGTGCTGCAGGACTGGCTTAGAGATCGTCCACGCTCTTGCTGACGAGGATGTTGACGGCCACGCGACGGTTCTGCGCCTTGCCTTCGGGCGTGTCGTTGGGCGCCAGAGGGTCGGCGGTCGCCATGCCGGTCGGGGTCAGCATGCGATAGGGTTTCCAGCCGCAGGCCTGCTGCAGATAGTTGATCACCCGCGCGGCGCGCTTCTCGCTGAGCTGCTGGTTGACCTCTTCGGGGCCGGTCGAATCGGTGTAGCCGACCACCAGCATCAGCGCGTTCTCGGTCGTCTCGGCTGTGCTCGCCGTCTGGCAGAGTTGGGCCTTGTCTTCGGGGGACAGTTCGGCCTTGCCGGTGTCGAAGTGGACGTTGATCGTGTTCTTGATGTTATACTTGTCGATATCGCCGAGACGGCCGCGCAGCGCCTCGGTGGCGGCGATCTGCTCCTCGAAGCGCTGGTCTGTGGCGTTGCGGATCATCGAAGCCGTCTTGAAGTCGCCTTTGCGGAAATTGACCTGGCTCGCATAGAGTTGGTTGCCCATGCCGCCGGCCGGCTGGAGCGTCTTCACCGTCACCGGCAGGCCGTTGAGCAGCGCGTCGAGGCCGAGCTTCTTGCTGCTGCCGAACAGGCCGGACGCGGCCTTGACCTGCGTGGCATCACCGACCGCGATCACCGTGCTGGTGCCGTCAGTGGAGGTTACCTTCAGGCGGTTGCCCGTGCGAGCCGAGATAACACCTTTTATTTCAGGGCCTTCAGTCATCGTCGAAGGATCCGGAAGAGGAACTCCGTCGACGACAATATTCGAGTCCGATGAACGCTGTTGTTGAGCGGAAAGGCTAGCTGAAGCTGACAGGGCCAGCATGACCATCATGAAACGGACTCTCCGGTCCTTGGAACTGACACGCATAGAGCGACTCCTTTGTCTTCCCCCGTCCGCTTTGGGTGTCGTTGACTAGCTGTCTGCCAGATTAACGCCGAAGCGGGCGGCTAAGGACTTGCCGCTGACGAGAGTGGATCTCGCGACGAAAGGAGGGCTCCTCAGCCGAATCACGTGGTCGATACAGTCCTGCTCGGGCGAACTCTGGAAGCGACCAGGATGAGAATATGGATTCGCCCATACGGTGCGGCCAGCCTAATGCGCCGCGACCGCTCCGTCATGCCGTTCGAGCCAGTCGTGAACGGCGAGCATATGATCCACCATCGCCACATCGGCGTGGCTGGAGGCGTGCTCCTTGCGCGGGCGGCTGCGTCCGATCAGCGTGGGCCTGCGTCTCGTTCCGATCTCCCATAGCCTGCGCGCGTAGAACAGGGGCATTCGGGGCGACCCGGGATCGACCGGGTACATGTTGGCCATCTCCAGCCGCGACGGGAACAGGCGGCGGAGGACAAAGGCAGAGAGTTTCCCGCTGCGACGGCGCATGCGGGTTTGCAGCGAGAGCTTGAGGTCTTTGCGCTGGCTCGCGTCCTGCAGCATGATCAGTGCGGTCGCATCGATCAGGGCTGGCGGTACCGAGGACGATCCGGGCCCGCTTTCCGGTTCCGGCGCAGCGACGCTCGGCCAGTAGCGCCGGGTGAGGGCGAAACTCAGCAGTGCACCATGGCGGCAGTGCGCCCGGTCGGCGAGCGACCAGAAGAGCGGCCAATCGATTGCCCCACCCCGGACCAGCCAGGCGATGTCGCTGAGCAGCAGCGGACCGTTGTCGAAGCCATGCCCATAGGCTGCATGTTCGATCAGATGAAGCAGCGTGTCGGTAGGCGAGGGATAAGCGATCTCGCGGCCCGGTTCACCGAATTGGACCAGCCGATCCCAGAAGAGCGGATCCTCGCTCGGCTCATAGCCTTCACCGCGCTCGCGATCGTGAAAGAGGCGAAAATGAACTTCCACCGCCATGCCTGTCGCGGGCGAGCGTGCCGGCGGCATCTGGTGCAGGAAATCGAGCGCGGATTCCGGGCTGCCCTGGCTCAGTTCGATCTGGCCATAGCCTTTTGCTTCCAGCAGGCGCCACGCTTCCACCGCTCGGTCGCGGGGGACGAGGATGTCGATGTCGCGCAGAGGGCGGAGTTCGGGCCGGGGATAGGCGGCTTTACCGAGATATGCGCCTTTCAAGGCTGCAAAGGCTATGCCGACCTCGGAGAAAAGCGCGCGCAGCCTCTCAAGCTCGGCGGCTGCGCGAAGTCCTGCCATGGCCTGGGCGCGCCGACCTTCCATCAGCCGGGCCGCGACATGGCCGGGAAAGCAGTCGGGGTCCTGCGCCAGCCTCTGCCCGAGCAGCGGTTCCAGCCTGTGCTGCCGGGCCATTCGCGTCAGGGCGTCCCAGGCGGAATCGTCCAGCGCCGCGTATCGATCCACATCGATGGGCCGCTCCACCGCAATCAGGTCGAGCAGCAACAGCGCGAGCGTGCCGTCGCTCATCGGCGAGCTCCGCACCGGAGACGGCAAAGGGGGCGTCGCGACTTCATGGCTTGCTAGTGACGCCAAAAGCCTGCCGGATAAAGCCGCAATTTCAATATCTCGACCCCGGTCGTCGGGCGGCAGAATCAGCCGCCCGGATCAGATCAGGCGTGCCGCGTGCCAGCGCAGATGATCGTCCATGAAGGTCGAGATGAAATAATAGCTGTGATCATAGCCCGGCTGCAGCCGTAGCGTGAGGTCGATCCCGGCATCGGCGCAGGCCGTCGCCAGCAATTCGGGCTTGAGTTGCTCGGCCAGGAAACCATCCGCCTCGCCCTGGTCGACGAGCAGATCCTTCACTCGTGCGCCGTCCTCGATCAGCGCGACAGCGTCGTGCTTACGCCACGCCGCCCGGTCCTCGCCCAGATAGCCGGGAAGGGCTTTCTGACCCCAGGGGACCTGTGAAGGGGCCACGATCGGGGCGAAGGCCGAGATCGAGCGGAAGCGTTCGGGGAAGGTCAGGCCGATGATCAACGCGCCATGGCCCCCCATCGAATGGCCGGTGATCCCCTGCCTGTCCATGTCGGCCGGAAAATGCCCGCCAATGAGCGCGGGCAGTTCCTCGGTGACATAGCTCCACATGCGATAATGCTGCGCGAAGGCGGCTTCGGTCGCGTCGACGTAAAAGCCCGCACCGAGCCCGAAGTCATAAGCGCCGGCCGGATCGTCGGGCACGCCTTCGCCGCGTGGGCTCGTGTCCGGCGCGACGAAGATCAGGCCGAGTTCGGCGCAGGCCCGTCGAAACTCGCCCTTCTCGGTCACGTTGGCATGAGTGCAGGTGAGACCCGACAGATACCAGACCACCGGCATGCGCGCGCCCGGTTCGTGCGGCGGCACATAGACCGAGAAGGTCATGTCGGTGCCGGTGGCCGAGGATGCATGGCGATAGACGCCCTGCACGCCGCCGAAGGCCCGGTTGGTCGAAAGGGTCTCAATGCTGCTCATGGCGGCGCGATCAGAAAACGACGACCGAGCGTATCGACTTGCCTGCGTGCATCAGGTCGAACGCGGTGTTGATCTCCTCCAGTCCCATGACATGGGTGATCATCGGGTCGATCTCGATCTTGCCGGTCATGTACATGTCGACGATCTTCGGCACGTCGGTGCGGCCCTTGGCGCCGCCGAAGGCGGTGCCCCGCCAGTTGCGGCCGGTTACCAGTTGGAAGGGACGTGTGGCGATCTCCTTGCCGGCTTCGGCCACGCCGATGATGATCGAGGTGCCCCAGCCGCGATGGCAGGCCTCGAGCGCGGTGCGCATCACCTCGGTGTTGCCGGTGGCGTCGAACGTATAGTCGGCGCCGCCGTCGGTCATTTCGACGACCTTCGCGACGACGTCCTCGCGGCTCATGCCCTTGCTGTTGAGGAAGGCGGTCATGCCGAAACGGCGGCCCCATTCCTCGCGGTCGGGATTGATATCGACGCCGATGATCTTGCCCGCGCCGGCCAGCTTCGCGCCCTGGATCACGTTGAGGCCGATGCCGCCGAGGCCGAAGACGACGACGTTGTCGCCGACCTGCACTTTGGCGGTGTTGATCACCGCGCCGACGCCCGTCGTCACGCCGCAGCCGATGTAACAGCTGGTCTTGAACGGCGCGTCCTCACGGATCTTCGCCACCGCGATCTCGGGCAGAACGGTGAAGTTGGAGAAGGTCGAGCAGCCCATATAGTGGAAGATCGGCTGCCCCTTGTAGCTAAAGCGGCTGGTGCCGTCGGGCATCAGGCCCTTGCCCTGCGTCGCGCGGATCGCGGTGCAGAGATTGGTCTTGCCGCTGAGGCAGCTTTTGCACTGGCGGCATTCGGGCGTGTAGAGCGGGATCACATGGTCTCCCGGCTTCACGCTGCTCACGCCCGCGCCGACTTCGCGCACCACGCCCGCGCCTTCATGTCCCAGGATCGACGGGAAGATGCCCTCGCTGTCGAAGCCGTCGAGCGTGTAGGCGTCGGTGTGGCAAATGCCGGTGGCCATGATCTCTACAAGCACCTCGCCCGCCTTGGGTCCTTCGAGGTCGACCTCGACGATTTCAAGCGGCTTCTTGGCTTCGAATGCGACGGCGGCACGGGTCTTCATGGCGGAATCTCCTGATCTCCACGCGACATATATTGGTGCAATTCCGCGCGAAATAGCTAATTTCGCAAGTGATTAATTCTGTGGGGCAATAATCATGTCGGAGTGGGAAGGGCTGGAGGAGATCGTCGCAATCGCCGACACGGGCAGCTTCGTCGGCGCGGCCCGCAGGCTGAATGTCTCCCCGTCCCAGGTAAGCCGGATCGTCCAGCGTCTGGAGGCCCGCTTGAAGGCTGAACTGTTCGAGCGCACCACGCGATCGGTCCGCCCCACCGAACTTGGTCGCATGCTGGTCGACCAGAGCCGCCGGATCATCGACGAACGTGACGAAGCGCTTTCGATGGCGCGGGGCGAGAGCGAAATGCAGGGCGCGCTGAAGCTGACCTGCTCGACGACCTTGGGCGAGCGTTTCGTGGCGCCGATCGTCGGTCGCTTCATAAGGGCGCATCCGCGGATTTCGGTGTCGCTCGAACTGACTAACCGGGTCGTAGACCTCGTCGCGGAAAGCTTCGACATTGGCATACGCACGGGGCACCCGGTCGACCAGCGGCTCGATGCGCGGCAGATTGGCGCGCGATCGCTCGTCGTCTGCGCCGCGCCTGTCTATCTGGCGCACAGGAATCCGCCGCAAGCCCCATCCGATCTCGAGGCGCATGATTGCCTGATCGGCACGAGCGGGGTTTGGCATTTCAGCGAAAAGGGCACGCGCCGAACATGGGTGCCTGCCGGTCGGTTCCGCTGCAACAGTGGCACGGCTATTGTATCGGCGGCGCTGGATGGGCTTGGGCTATGCCAGCTTCCCGAATTCTATGTCCGCGAGCATCTCGCGACGGGACGTCTCGTGCGGCTCCTGGATAGCTATCTCGATGCACCGGAACCGATCTGGGCGGTCTATCCGCATCGACGGCATGCTCTACCCAAGGTGCAGGCGATGCTCGCCGCCCTGGAAGCCGAACTGAGCGTAGAAATGGCTTCCAGGGCGGCGGATCGGAAGTTTTGAAGGATCAGCAGCGGTTGCGATCCACATAATAACGACGGCCGTCGTCCTTGTAATAGCAGTCGCCGCGGCGGTCGCGATAATAGCGGCGGTTCTTGGCGGTCAGCGCACCGATCGCGCCGCCGGCAGCCGCGCCGATAGCGGCACCTTCACCCACACCCACGCCGCCGACTACGGCACCGAGGGCCGCGCCGCCAGCCGCACCGATTGCCGCGCCACGCGCCAAGCCACGCTCGGTCGGATTGCTCGACTGGCAGGCGGACAGAGCGAGCATCGCCGGGAGCGTACAGAGGAGGATTCGGGATTTGGAAAGCGCGATCATGTCGGAACTCCTTCGTGACGGCCGGGGGGCACGGCCATGACGGGACAACGTCGACAGGGCGCTTTGGTTCTCTTTCGTATTGTAGCGCTACGGATGCATGCTTAATCCGGCGACAGCACGCGCAGCTCCCGCTTCAGTATCTTGCCGCTGGCATTGCGCGGCAGGTCGTCGACGAAAACGAAGCGTTTGGGGCGCTTGAAGCTGGAAAGTCGAGCGGCGCAGTGCGCTTCCAGATCTTCGGCGCTCGGGCTTGTTCCGGTCCGCTTGACGACAAAGGCCGTGACCGCTTCGATCCAGCGCGGATCGGGCAGCCCGATGACGGCGACCTCGGAAACATGGGGATGGCCGTAAATCGCCTCCTCCACCTCGCGTGACGAAACATTTTCTCCGCCGGTCTTGATCATGTCTTTCTTCCGGTCGACCACTGTGATGAAGCCATCCTCGTCGACGGTGGCGAGGTCGCCGCTATGGAACCAGCCACCGGCAAAGACGGTCTCCGACAATTCCGGCTGGCGCCAATAACCTGACAGCAGTTGTGGCGAGCGGTGGACGATCTCTCCGATTTCTCCGGGGGCGACATCGCGCATCTCGTCGTCCACCACGCGGGTCTGGACGTGCAGGGTCGAGCGACCGGCCGATCCGCGCCGCGTCGCATGATCCTCGGGCTGCAGCACGGTCGCGACCGGCGCGATTTCGGTCTGGCCGTAGAGGTTCCAGAGCCGCAGGCCGGGAATGCGTTCGCTCAGCTCTTCGATCACTGCTACGGGCATGATCGATGCGCCGTAATAGCCTTTGGACAGGCTCGAGATGTCATGCGCCTCGAACAGCGGCGAGCGCAGCAGCGAAATCCAAACCGTCGGCGGCGCGAAGAAGGCGGTGACCCGATGACGTTCGATCAAGGGGATGACCTGCTCCGGCGCGGCGGAGGCGCTGATGACGCTGGTTGCGCCGGACTGGAGGGCAGGTCCGGCCATCGCGTCGAGCGCTGCGCAATGGAACAGGGGCAGCGCGTGGAGGATGACGGTATCCGCCGTCCAGCCGCAGTCGAACAGGCAGCTCTGATATTGCCAGAGCACTGCGGCGTGACTCAGCATGGCGCCCTTCGGCCGACTTTCGGTCCCGCTCGTATAGATGATCTGCAAAAGATCCTCGGCTTGCGCCCGGTCGTCGATCGTGGCGCCGCCGATGCGCAGATCGTTCCAGCGCCGGAGGGTGGCGGTGCCGCTGCTGTCGCCGCCTTCGACCAGGAACATGGCTTCGATGGCAGACGCGCCCGCTGCCGATGCAGCCCGCGCAAGATCGACGAGGCCGGCGTCGACGAACAGGAAGCGTGCGCCCGAATGATCGAGAATATAAGCTATGTCCGGCGCGCCGAGCATCACATTGATGGGGACGAGGACGGCGCCGATGCGGGCCACTGCAAAGCGTATCGCCATGAAGGCGTTGCTGTTACGCGCAAGAATGGCGATGCGATCGCCCTTGGCCACGCCCAGATCGTCGAGACCGGCGGCGAGTTCGTCGACGATCGCGTCGAAGCTTCCGTAGCTCCAGCTTTCCGCGCCGAAGACAAACGCGGCCTTTCCGGCATGCCGTGCGGCCGACCGCCGCAGCATCAGAGACAGGGATTGGGTCTGCGGAGCGGTCACGTCGATGGTCTCCCCTATGGCACGGCTGTTGGCGCCGCTTCCGCCGGGTTCATAGCATGGCGATCCGGGATCGCGAGACTCGGCTGGCCGTCCAATCGTGGCAAAATGTTGCTCGCAGAGGATGCTTCCGCCAGATGCGCCACTACGGCAGATTGAGGAAACCCAAGCATTTTCACAGCGTTGATCCGTCGGCATCTCCGGCTAAGGTACAGGCGTGAGTCAAGCGGAGTGGTAATATGAGCGGGCAAATGGACGCTCGACTTTATGACAGGGCAAGGTTGGCGGCGCTGGCCGACTATCAGATCGTCGACACGCCGGCCGAGCCCAATTTCGATGACATCGCACAGCTGGCGGCGCAGCTCTGCGACGCTCCCATTTCACTGGTGAGCCTCGTCGAGACCAACCGTCAATGGTTCAAGGCGCGAGTCGGCCTGGAACTGGAGCAGACGCCGATCGACCAATCGGTTTGCAAACTCGGCCTGCAGAACGAGGGCTTGCTGATCATACCCGATCTGGCGACGGACCCGCGCACGGCCGGCAACAGCCTGGTGAACGTCGCGGACGGCATCCGCTTCTATGCGGGGGCGCCGCTCGTGGCCCCTCGTGGCGAGGTTCTCGGCATGCTGTGCGTGATCGACCGGGAACCGCGCCCCGAAGGCCTGACGCCCGAGCAGCAGGGCATGCTCGCTACGCTGGCGCGACAGGTCATCGCCCAGCTCGAATTGCGTCGTGCGATGCTCCAGCGGCTGGAGGAGGATGTCGAGCGGCGCCAGCTCAACGAGATGCTGTCCGAGCGCCTCAACCAGACGCTCGCGATGATCCACGGCCTTGCGAGCCAAACCCTGCGCACCGTTCCCAGCCGTGGCCCGGTCGAATCCTTCCAGAGCCGCCTCGATGCGCTGACCGAGGCCCATGAATTGCTGCAACGGAAGCGCTGGGCGTCGGCGGACATGGCAACAGTAGTCACCAACAGCCTGTCGCGACATGCACCGGCAAGCCGCTTCGCTGTTTCAGGGCCGCCCGTGCCGTTGGCGCCGAAGGGCGCGATCACCACCGCCATGCTTCTTCACGAGCTGGGCAGCAACGCGGAAAAATATGGCGCATTGTCGGTGCCGGGCGGAACCGTGACGGTCGACTGGAAGCTGATAGGCGAAGGCGACAGCACGGTGCTCCGGCTGGACTGGATGGAGCGCGGTGGCCCACCGGCGTCGACCCCGTCGCAGCGCAGCTTTGGCGCGAAGCTCATCGCCATGGGGCTCGGCGGAGGCGGGACGGTCCGCGAAACCTACGGCGAAGACGGCTATGCCGGTTCGTTCGAGTCTCCCCTCGCGCATCTCCAGAAGGAATAGGCGTTCAGTTGCCGCGATCGAGCCAGGCGGCGCAGGCCAGGTCCTGCACAATGGAACCGAGCGACTTGTAAATCGTGACGTCGGTCTCGCTTCTACGCCCTTCGGCGTTGCCAGCGAGGACATGGCCGATCTCGGGCAGGACATGGCCTTCGTCGATCAGGCCGGCGTCGCGGGCGCGAAGGAATTCGGCGCCCTGCCGCAGCACGCCTTCGCGGTGGTCGGGAAAGAAGCGTGACCGCACCACCAGCCTGTCGTCGATCTCCACCGGCCCCGCGTGGCTCGATCCGACGAGGTTGATGTGCGTGCCCGCCGCCACGTCATGCGACAGCAGCACTGGCTCGCTCGCGGCCGTCGTGGTGCAGATGATATCGGCACCATCTGCGGCTTCGGCCGGCGAAGTCGCAACCATCACCGGGAACCCGGTCTCTTGCTCGACCTGCCGGGCCAGGGCTTCGGCCTTTTCCGCGTTGCGACCCCATAGGGTGATGCTGTCGACAGGTCGGACGAGCGGCATGGCGAGGGCGTGCTGCCAGGCCTGCTCGCCGGTTCCGAGAATCGCCAGCCGATGGGCGTCCGCGCGGGCTAGGGCGGCCGTCGCCACGGCCGACGCACACGCCGTCCGGATGGCCGTGACCTCACCGGCATCGACGACGCAGCATGGCGCGCCGGTGTGAGGGTCGAACAGGACGATGACGCCCTGGTGAGATTTGCCCATGGCGGCGGCCGACGGGAAGATGCTGATCAGCTTCGCCCCGAAGCCGACATCGTCGAGCGCCCCCGGCATCACCCCGAACAGATTGTCCTCATCTAGGTCTAGAATACCCCGGAGCAATTGGCGCGTCCTGCCCTCGGCGAGGGCGATCATCGCTTCCCGCACGAGATCGATGCAGCGTTGCCTGTCCAGCCGCCGCGTCACCTCCGCCGCATCGATGAACCTCATGGACATCATGCCCCCCAGACGGTTTCGGCGTAGCGCAGGAAATTGGCGCCCATGATCTTCTCGATCCTGCGCGAGGTGTAGCCGCGCGCTTCCAGCAGCCGGACGAGCTTACGAAACTGGTCCGGACCCCGAAGATCGACGACAAAGGGGTAGGTGTCCGGGCGTTCGCCAGCCGCGCTGATCCCCGCTGCCCGGCGCTTCGCGATTTCCTCGGCCAGCCGCCCCTCATAAGCCTTCAGGTCATCGATCTGGGTGACGTCCCCATCGGTGCCGATTCCGACATGATCTTCCCCGCAGACGCCGATGGCATGGTCGATATGCGCAACCACGTCCTCCGCCCTGGCGTGACCGGTGGGATTGAGGAAGGGCATGAAGTAGATGCCGACGAAGCCGCCCCGTTCGGCCACGAGCCGCAATTCGGCATCGGTCTTGTTGCGCGGCAGGTCGGTAAGCGCCCTGCAGCCGGTGTGGTTGATCGAGATCGGCACCTTGGAAATCCGCGACGCCTCCAGACAGGTGCGCTCACCGCTATGGGAAAGGTCCACCATCACCCTGGCCTGGTTGAGCCGTTCGATTACCTCCTGGCCGAACGGCGTCACGCCGCGGTTCTGGGGCGCCATCGATCCATCGCCCAGGTCATTGGCGGGATTGTAGGTCAATTGCACGATCCGCACGCCCAGATCGGCGAATATGTCCACGCGCGAGGCGTCCCTGCCCATCATGGCCGCATTCTGGAACCCGTAGATCACGCCGATCTTGCCATCTTTCTTCGCCCGGCGGATGTCGCCCGCGGTCCAGACCTTCAGCAGCTCGCGGGGGTGCGCGCGGACCTCCCGGTCCATGTTCGCGACGTCGCGAACGCTCGCCTCGAACGGATCCTCCGCGCCTGAAACATAGCCGAGCGTTACGTTTACGGCGGTGAGCCCGGAGCGGTGCGCGTCCTCGAACACCCTCTTGTCGAAGCCGCTATCCTTTACATTCGGATTGCCCAGACCGCCCAAGGCGTTGACGACGACCCAGTTCCGGAGAGGATCGGACGCTGTCGGCACCGCGAAAGCGGGGCCGGCGGCCAGCGCCAGAGTGGTGCCGGCCGCGCCCCGTAGAAATTGCCGCCGTTCAATCATGATCGCCGTGACCCCCGTCGTCTGATGTGGCTGTGCGAAAGTCGTCTCGCCGATAGGTTCGGCCCCGCTTCACGACCGCGTCGATCGCGCGCACATTCTCGATGTTCGTCAGCGGATCGGCGCGCAATATCACGAAATTGGCGAGTTTCCCCGGCTGGATTGAGCCCATGTCGGCCTCGCGGCCTGCCGCGCGGGCGCCTACGAGCGTCGCGGACCGGATCGCCTCCAGGGGGGACATGCCGACCTGCTTTACGAGGAAGAACAGCTCGTCATGCACTTCCGGCCAGGGATGTATGGCCTCGCGGCTGCTGTCGGTTCCCGTGGAAATGGCGACGCCGGCCTTCCACGCCTGCCGCGTCAGGCGGATCGCGGCCTCGCCCGAGCAGCGCAGCCGACGCCGCTTCGGATCCTTCAGGCGTTTCGCGTCCTCCTCAACAAAGAGCGATCCTGTTGCATCGAGTACCATATCGCGATCCCGCATGGCCGAAAACAGCCGCGCCATCACCGGATCATCACCCTTTTTCGAGAGCAGCTCCTCCCGAACCGGCGTGCGATCCTCATAGGCCGGGAGATTCACCGGCTGCAGTTCATAGGCCAGATAACAGGCATGGCTGACGCTGTCTGGGCCGGCATCGATGACCTCGGACGGGCGGGCCGGAAAGACCGAGCTGTGCGCCCACACCATCATCGACTGGCGGTGGGCGCCTTCGGTGATGGCCTTCACGCGCTCTGCGGGCATATCGGCGTAGATCTTGATCGCGCTGGCCGAGGTGCCCCGCGCGAGCGTGATGGCCATGTCGATGTCGGTGTCATCCTCGATCGCCTGCATCCACGGCGCCTTGCCGAGCGGCACGCCCTTGCTGACCGCTTGTACCCTGTCGTCGCGGAAGAAGTCCGGGCCTGCCATCAGCGCAGCGTAGACGATGTCGGGCGCGGCAATTTCGTCGGCGAGGGATGCGCGGGCCAGTTCGCCGACTGCGCGCAGATCGTCGGCCATGTCGCGAACCGCAGTGACGCCGCCGTACAGATCCCGTTTGAGCGTCGCCTCCGCGCGCAGGCGATCGGGGGGAGTCGCGAGGTGCACATGGGTATCGATGAGGCCGGGTATGACGAACTTGCCCGCAAGGTCGATCCGGGGCGTGCCTGCGGCGGCGTCGAGCGACCCGGTCGCACCGACCGCGATGATGCGGTCGCCATGCACCAGCAGGTCTTGATGGACAAAGGAAGGAGCACCCGTCCCGTCGATGATCGTCGCATCGGCGTACAAAATGCTGGTCGGGGACGTTGCCTCGGTCGCCCCCGCATTGCTCCCGCAGAGGTAGAAGCCAAGCATCAGAAGGATGAACTGCGCGGAGGCTCTGGCCAGCCTTGCTTTCGGATGGCAAGCAGAAGGCTTGGCGGGGAGCGGCAATGCTGCTTCGTCGTGCACGGGGGAAGGGGCCATTTGCGGTACGATCATGGATGCCATGGGCCCTTTCCTGCCGTGCCGACGCGCGGTCCGCAAACTTTGTCGCAAGAACACGCGCTTAGCCACGCCTTTTTCCTGATCGGCGCGAGGAAGCCGGCGTGAAGCGGGTGTCTCCATCCGCCGAGATTGCTGCGGCCATGGCATGTGCGGTCCTCGCCTTCCTGATGATCTTCGGGCCGGCGCCGCTCGATCCGACCAATATCGCCTGGCTGGCCGATCATGACGCGGCCACCAACTATCTCGGCTGGGCCTTCTATCGCGCCTCCCCATGGGGCTGGCCGATCGCCGCCAATCCCTCCTATGGGATCGACATCGCCGGTAGCGTGATGATGGCCGACGCCAATCCGTTGCTGGCGATCCCCTTCAAAGTGCTTGCTCCGATACTGCCGGAGCCATTTCAATATTTCGGTTGGTGGTTGCTCCTCTGCTTCGCCTTGCAGGCGCTGTTTGCCCGAGCGATCGGAGTCCGGATCGGGGCCGATGCCGGGCAGCGGCTCGCCATCGTGCTGCTCTTCCTGTTCGCGCCGTGCCTGCTGTCGCGCGCGATTACCCCGGCCATCTTCCATCTCACCTTGTTCGGACAGTGGCTGATCCTTGCGGCGATCTGGCTCTATCTTTCGCCAGGGCGACGGGCGACCGCATGGGGATGGGGTGGGCTGCTCTCGGCCGCAGTCCTCATTCACCCCTATTTCTTGGCGATGGTCGCGGCGATCTGGGGCGGCGATCTCTGGCGTGGCGTCTGCACGTCGAGCGGAGCCGCTTTGCGGCGCTTCCTGATAGGCAGACTGGCCGGCGTCGCCGCGATGGTTGCGCTCGCTTCTCTCACGGGGGTGCTGTGGCTCGCACAGACGGGTGACGGTGCAATCCATGCGATAAGCGTCGAATGGGGCTTCGGAATCTATAAGGCGAACCTGCTGTCGCCCATCGATCCGCGCGGCTGGTCCTGGTTGCTGCCCGATCAGTCGACGACGGCGGAAGAGGTGGAGGGATTCGCCTATCTCGGCGCAGGGGTGCTGATCCTTGCTATGGTGGCGATCCTGGTCGCCCGGCGGATACAGCTTCGGCCACAGATTTTGCCGCATCTTGGGCTAGTCCTTGCGCTTGCGTTGCTCGGCATAGTTGCGGTCACACCCTATGTCGCGCTCGGCTCTCACGTCGTCCACATTCCCTGGCCGGCACCGCTGGAAGCGCTCGGACACATGTTCCGCAGCAGCGGGCGCTTCGCCTGGCCACTGGTCTACTGGCTGATGGTCGCCTTGTGCTGGATCGTGATCCGAGGGGCGCGACCGAGGATGGCGGCATTCGTCCTTTGGGGGGCGGCGCTGGTGCAGATCGTCGACGGCAGTGCCGGCTGGTGGGGGCGGGCCGACGCCTTTGCCCGGCATGGCAACCGCTGGCCGACAGCTCTCACCTCGCCCTTCTGGGCCGAGGCTGCCGGCCGCTACCGCGCGGTGCGGATGATCGTGCCGCGCAACCGCTATCGCTTCTATCGCGACGTGAATGCCTGGGCCTTACGCCACCGCTTGCAGACCGACGTTATTTACCTGGCCCGCTACGATGCGGGATCGTTCGATGCCCTCCTGCGTCGGCGGGCCGCGCAGTTGCGGACGCTGCGCCTGCCCGCCGACACGCTCTGGATAACCGATGGGGTCGCTGCTTCGGATCTGGCGCGGCTCCTGCGGTCCGGGCAGGGCAGGGTGGCGACGATCAATGGGGTTCCAGTCTTTGCACCGGGTATGAAAGCGCGATGACGGCAGCGGAATGGAGACGAAGCGTGAAGGTCGGGCTTTCAGGGACGATATTCGTCGGTTTCACTGCGCTGGCGGCAGCGGCCATTGCGCAGCCGTCGGTCAAGCCGGCGCCACCTATGAACGCGTTTTTCGAAGAGTGGCGCGACGCCTTCAACGCGGGCGATCCGGCGAGTATCAAGGGCTTCTATGCCGCGCGCAACGACGATCCCAACCCGATGTTCGCGCTGGAGAGCGCGGAGGACATCTGTGGCGTCACGCTCGACGAGGTAGTCGAACGATCGGACAAGGCGACGACGTTGTTGCTGCGGCAAAAATGCCTGCCTGGTCTGCTGCGGCTGAAGCTGGAGCGAGCCGATGCCGATCCCGCCAAGCTCAAGACCGTGGACCTGCGTCCGCTGCCGCTGCCGGGGACGGGCGCCGTCGAGGCGGTTGCGTCGATCGCGCAGCGGCTGACCGCACGCGACGCCTTTGCCGGCGCCGTCATCGTCCAGCGCGGCAAGGAGAGGCTGCTTGCTCAGAGCTGGGGCATTGCCGATCGCAGCGACAATCGCGCGGTTACCCTCGACACGCCGATGTTCCTCGCCTCGGCCGGCAAGATGTTCACCGCTGTCGCGATGTTGCAGCTGGTCGAGGAGGGCAAGGTGGAGCTCGACGCTCCGCTGGGCCGCTACCTCACCGACTATCCCAATGCGGCGATGGCGCAGGTGACCATTCGTCAGTTGCTGACCCATCGGGGCGGGGCCGGTGACATCGGCATATTAGAGCGCGGCGAGGGCACCAACCGGACTAAGGTTCGCACCATTGCCGATATGATCCGCCTGAACGGGGACCGCGCACCGGCCTTTCCGCCGGGCAGCAAGGACGAATATTCGAACTATGGCTTCATCCTGCTCGGTGCGGTGATCGAGAAGGTGACGGGGGAGGCCTATCAGGATCTTGTCGCCCGGCGGATATTCGCGCCGGCGGGAATGACGGCGAGCGCTTTTCCCGACCGCGATCACCTTCAGGGGGTAGCGGTCGGCTACACGACCTATTTCGGCGAGGAGAAGGTGCCACTTCCCAATCTCGACAGTCTCCCATGGCGGGGGGCGTCGGCAGGCGGCGGGGTGGCCAGCGCCAATGACATGCTGCGCTTCTTCGACGCGTTGCGCGCCGGAAAGCTGCTGGGGCCGGCAATGCTCAAGCTCGCCACGAGCGCGGGCGCCACGCCCTGGTACGGTCTCGGCTTTGTCGTCAATCCCGATACGCCGCCCAGCTGGGGCCATGGTGGCACGTCCTATGGCATGGACGTGGCCGCGCATCATTATCCGTCGATCGACACGACCTTCATCTGCCTGGGTGCGCGCGACATGGTCTGCAACCGGCTGATCTTCGCCTGGTATCTGCGGACCTTCCCGCCGCAGGATTGAGCCGGACCCGCCTGAAGGACGGATCCGGCCCTCCGAATCAGTCGGCCAGCTGACCGTGGGCGTCGTCGCGATAGATGCGGCCGTTTTTCATCACGAAGCTGATCGTGCGGAGCGCGGAGATATCGGCGGTCGGATCGCTGTCGACCGCGATGATGTCGGCGGCCATGCCGGGCGTCAGGCGTCCGACCTGATCCTCAATGCCGAGCAGCTTTGCGGTCTGGGTCGTGCCCGACTGCAGCGCCTGCAGCGGGGTCATGCCGGCCTTCACGTAAAGCTCGGCTTCGGCCACCGTCGCGGAGGTGCCGCCATTGGGCTCGAACGGAAACTGGTCGGTGCCGAGGCCGATGTTGACGCCAAGGCGGATCGCCTTCTGCAGCATCGCCCAATGGTCCTTGCCGGTCGAATCGACCCGGTCGAGATACCAGTCGGGCGAACCGATCTTCCTGTAGAACTCCTTGGCGCCTTCCTGGGTGACGACGGCGGTTGGCACCAGCCACACACCCTTGGCCTTCATCTCCTTCAGATTCTCGTCGCTCAGATGATAGCCATGCTCGAAGCAGTTGATGCCCATGGCGAGTGACTGCTTGGCGGCTTCGGCCGAGCCGTTGTGCGCGGTAACCTTGATGCCGTTGCGATGCGCGACGTCGATGAGCGTGCGCAGTTCGTCATCGGTCATCGGCGCGGCGGAGATGCTGCCGTGGGTGTCGGCGATGCCGCCCGAAATCGCGATCTTGATCCAGTCGGCGCCCTGCTTGATCTGCTCGCGCACGGCATGCGCCAGCGCATAGGGACCGTCGGCTTCGAGCGACCCGTGCCCGCCGGTCGGGACGATCACCTCGCCCGCCGTCTTGATGCGCGGGCCGATGATCTCGCCCTTCTCGATCGCCCGGCGAACGGCGAAGTCGACGCCATGGTCCTCACCGACAAGCCGCAGAGTGGTGACGCCGGAGAGCAGCGACTTGCGCGCATTGGCCGCCATGCGGAGCGCCATCTGCGGATCGGTCTCGTTCGCCAGCGCCGCCCCCTCTGCACCCGGCAGCTTCAGGCCCAGATGAACATGGACGTTCATCAGGCCGGGGCTGAGCCACTTGCCACCCATTGACACGATCTCGGCGCCCTCGGGGATCTTCACCGAAGCCGCCGGTCCGACGGCGAGGATCCTGCCATCGCGCACCACCAGCACGCCGTTTCGGATCGGGGCACCGCCATCGATCGCGACGATATTGGCGTCTGTCAGGGCGATCGTCTTGCTGCTGGCCTGGGCCTTGACCGGCTCAGCCGAAGCCGCGGCATAAGCAGTCGCTGGCATGGCAATCCCCGCGAGGAGGGCGAGGATCGCAAGTCGGAATGTCTTGGTCTTCATGTCGTCGATTGTCCTGGATGATGTGTCAGGCCGAGGCCCACTGCGCGACGGCCTTTTCAAGGACCGCCATCGGCATCGGGCCGGAGGTAAGGATGAGGTCATGGAAGCCGCGAACGTCGAAGCGGTCGCCCATCGATGCCCGGGCGGCCTCGCGTGCCGCGACGATGCGATTGGCGCCTACCTTGAAGCTGCACGCCTGGCCGGGATAGACCGCATAGCGCGTTACCTCGCGCTCGGTCGCCAGCGGCTGCTCGCCAGCATTGTCGACCATCCACGCGACCGCTTGGTCCTTGGTCCAGCGCTCATGATGGATCCCGGTATCGACCACGATCCGCGCGGCGCGGAAGAGCTGCGACTGCAGTTCCCCGATGCGGCCGAACGGGTCGTTGTCGAAGATGCCCAGTTCGGCAGCGACCTGCTGCGCATAGAGCGCCCAGCCTTCGGTATAGGCAGAGAAGCGCACCACCTTGCGGAACAGCGGCAGGGCGGGAGCGTGATTGAGGACGCTATACTGGAAATGGTGCCCCGGAACCGCCTCATGATGGGTGAGGGTGGGCAGCCGCCAGGTCGAATGCTCGCTGGGATGCTGGAGGTTGAGCGAATAGACGCCGGGCTCTCCGGGAGCTCCCTCGCCGTAGAATGCGCCCGGTGCACCCGCTTCGATCGCGGGCGGGATGCGGCGTACGATGACCGGATCGACGGTCGAGATGCCGAAGGCCTGCGGAAGTCGCGCCGTGACCTCCTTGATGTAGCCATTGGCGAGCGCCAGCAGCTTTTCGCGGCCGGCATCGTCGTCGCTGACCTTGAACCGGGCGTCCTGGTTGAGCGCACCGATCCGCGCGCCAACCGAACCTTGGGACAGGCCCTGCGCCTTCAGGAGGGTGTCGATCTGCTCGATCAGTTGACGGCACTGTTCGAGACCCAGCTTGTGCAGCTCGCCGGGGGCGATGTCGGCGGTGGTGTTGGAGCGGACAGCGGCGGCATAATAAGCGTCGCCATCGGGCAGGCGCCACACGCCGGCCACGTCGACCGCCTTGGGTGCGATCGCCTGAAGGGCGGCGATCTGCCGGTCGAGCGCGGGCACGATCCGGTCGCGGAAGATACTTTCGGCACGGGCCGCGTCGCCCTGGCGGCCGAGCGCAGCGAGCTTCTTCAGCGCCGGGGCGAGCAGGGCGGATTCAAGCGGCTTGCCGTCGCGCAGGCCTTTGATCTGGTTGATCGTCTTGGCGATCACGAAGCTCGGCGGGACGACACCGATCGCGGCGTCGTGCCTGATCCGCTCGCTCTCCTGGTCGAGCGCGGTCGCGAACGCAGCCAGGCGGCTGTACCAGGCGTCGGCGTCGGCCGCGTCCTTGATCGGATGGCGCCCGCCGATGAAGTCGGGCAGCCAGTAATAGGCGCCGTTCATCTGGCTGACGACATAAGGGCTCGGCCGGAGGTTCATGTCCATATAGCCGTAGCGGCCGAGCATGTCGTCGAGCGTCTGATAGACATAGAGCGCGACATCGCGGTCGAGCGCGGCGCGGGGCGACAGGCCGGCGGGTGACAGCGCGCGAAGTTGCTGCAGGCCCAATTTGACGGCGGCGCGATCAGTTTCGCGAGCCGCGAGCGAGCGGTCGTCGAGCCGAGCGCGCAGATAGGCGTTGGCGCCCTTGTCATAGTCGTTGCCGGTCGCCTCTTCGGGCGAGCGCCGAAGAAAGGCTTCGGTGTGGCGCTGCAACAGTGCCTCCAGCGCCGCATCGGCTGATCCGGTGGCCGCCCAGACGCCCTGCATCGGGCCGACAAGGCTGAGAGCGGTGGTGCCGGCGGCGGCATGAAGGAAACGGCGGCGATCAATCAACACGGGAACACTCCTCGGGAAACGGAATACAGAATTATCTTATTGGACCTTGTAGGTCGGAAGCATCTCGACCGCGCGTTCGCTACCGCTCGGGGCGGGGAAGCTTTGGATGAAGGTCGCACCCTCGGATGTGGTCGCAGGGGACCGATGCGCGGCGCGCAATGTAGCTGGCGCGACGTCGCGTTCAACCCAGTCCTCCATCGCCGCAATATAGTCGATCGCGAAGCGGCCATCGCCGCCCCAGCAATGCTCCATGCCGGGTACCATCACGAGCCGAGCAAAGGCTTCGGCGGAGGCGGGGCCGCCCAGGGTGCGGGTGACCGCGCCATAATAGTCGACGCTGTTGAGCGGCGCGACGCGGGCGTCGGCCCAGCCATGATAGATCAGCAGCTTGCCGCCGCGAGCCCTGTAGGCGCGCAGATCCGGGTTGGAGGCCGAATAGAGGACTTCATATTCGCGCAGCCGGTCCGGATCGCGATCGAAATCGAACGCGCTGGCTTCCCAGCCTGGACCGAAATCCGACTGGATGTAGCGCGTCGTATCGGTCCCCGATCGCGTAGCGGAAGCGGGGCCGCCGATCGACAGGAAAGCGCGCCAGCCCATCTCCGATCCCGGCAGGAAGCCGCCGCCGAAATAGACCGGTTGCCCCTTCGTATTGACCGGTCCGGCATAGATTTTTCTGGCTGCGTCGATCTGTTCGGGCGTCAGGCAGTCTCCGGACTTGCCCTTGCAGCCGAGCGTTGCGGGGTCGAAGGGGGCCAGCGGGTTGCCGATCACACCGTCCTTGCGCCCGTCGGCTGCGTCCAGCGCCGCGATCGCCCCCCGGTGAAGGAGGGCAAGGCTGCGATCATCGAAGATCGGGCTGCCGTCCGCGCGGGCGAGGCTGTTGAGCGTCCAGACGAAGCTCATCGAGGTTCCCGCCTCGCTGATCACGGGAGCACCTGCGATGATGCCGTCGAAATCCTCGGGGAAGCGCTGAGCCGAGACGAGGCCCTGCCGCCCGCCCGTCGAGCAGCCCATGAAATAGGAGCGCTTGGCCGGCTGCGCATAGAAGGCGCTGACGATCGCCTTGCCGGTCAGCGCGGTCCGGTGCGTCGCGCGATAACCGAAATCGACTTTTGCCTCCAGATCGCGCCAGGCCCAGAGGCCGTCGCCCGGCCCCGACCTGTGCCCCATGTCGGACAATATGCAGGCATAGCCGCGCGCGACCGGATAGTCGCATTCGCGTGCCCACAGCGACTCCCCCGCCATGCCGCAGGAACCGGTGCAGCCGGCGTAGAAGAACTTGCCGTTCCAGCCGGAGGCGGGGAGGGTGATCTGGAAATTGGTGTTGGGCGAAACATAGCCGCGCACGCGGCAGAACGCGGGCGTCGAGTCGCTCGAGGCGATCAATTCCGAAGAAAGGATGTGGGCCGGCATTTCGGCCGGAAGATCGAGAGTTGCGCCCAGGAGATTTGCGCAAGCTGTCTGGGGATCGGTGGCAGCCGCACTCGCGGGCGAGGCGCCAAGGGCGATGCAGGCGAGTAGCAAGACCATCAGCCAGTGCCGCATCGGCTTTCTCCCTGCCTAGAGATCCTCGCCCCCACGAGGAAGTTCGATCCTTGTCAGAAGGTGAGGGGCGGCGACCTCCCGGCTGCCGCCCCTCGATTGGCTATCAGAACTTGTAGCCGACGTTCACGCCGATCTGGCGGAAGGAAGGCTCCACCTGAACGCCGCTGTAGAAGGCCTTTTCATAGGCGTTCGCGTAGAACTTCTCCTTGAAGAGGTTCTCGACGAACACCGTTGCCCGGAACTTCTCGGTCTCGACGCCGAGACGGACGTTCACATTGTGGTAGCTCGGGCTGAGGAAAGGCTCACCCGCCACATTCTTGTACAGATAATAATAGGGGTTGGAGATCATGTTGGAACGGTAGTTCCACTCGACGCGCGCGAAGGATTCGAGCTCGTCGGTGATCGGAACGGTGTACTGGGTCTGGGCGCCCAGCGTCCATTCCGGGGCGTTCGTCAGCTGCTGGCCGCTGACATCGAGCACGATGCCGTCGATCAGAGCGTTCTTCCAATCCTTATACTTGGACTTGTTGTAGCCGAGCTGGCCGCTCAGCTTCCAGAAGTCGGTCAGCTTCGCGTCGAAGCTCGCCTCGATGCCGTAGCTTTCGGCAGCCGCGGCATTGTCGATACCGCTGACGCCACGCAGAAGGCCGGTGACCGGATCGATGAACTGGAAGCGGATCGTCTGCTGAATGTCCTTCCAGTCCATGTAGAAGGCGGTGACGTCGACGCGGACGCGCTTGTCGAACAGGTCGAACTTGGTGCCAAGCTCATAGTTCCACAGCGTTTCCGGATCGAACTCGTTGCGCAGCTGCGCCGCGTTGGCGGTCTGCGTGCCGCCCGACTTGAAGCCGCGCGACGCGGTCGCGAAGATCATCCAGTCGGTCTGCGGCTTATAGCTGATCGTGAACTTCGGCGAGACGTCGTCGAACTTGGCCGAGCGGTTGTTGGTACCGGTCAGGATGGTGTTCGAGCGGGTCTGGGAGTCGTTGGTGACCTTCTCCTTCGAATAGCGGACGCCGGCAGTCGCTGCCCACTGGTCGGAGATGTTCCAGGTGCCCTGGGCAAACAGCGCGAAATATTTCGACGTGCTGTAGCCGTCCGCGCCGGTCACTTCGAGACCATTGCACTGACCGCCGGTCGAGGCCGGGCAGAGCGGGCTGTTGGCGCCATGGAAAGTCGACTGATCGCTCAGGCCGCTATCTTTGCCGACCACGGTGCCGATGCTCCACTCGAGCGCCTGCTTGCCGTTCGAGGCGAGACGGAGTTCGCCGCTGGTCGACTTGCGGGTGACCTTCAGGTCTTCGTAGAAGAAGTCGGGGCTGCCGCCGTCGACATCGCCATAGTTGAACAGCGACGACTTCAGGTGGCCGAGGACGCTGGTCAGCGAGACCGGGCCCATGTCCCACACCGCGCGCGAGCTGATATAGTCGTATTTGGTGCCGACTTTCTGCGGACGGTTGAAGTTCACGCGGTTGATGTTGTCGGGAAAGAAGCCGACGCCGTCCGGATTGCCGATGATCCCGGCGGTCTTGCCGTAATAGACCGATGCCCAAGTGCGCGTGACGAAACCGGTCGGCACGCCATTGCGCATGCCGGTTGCTTCGTTCGAATAGCTGTACATCAGGTCCCAAGTAAAATTCTCGCTGGGGGTGAAGCGGCCCTGGATGCGACCGGTGTAGAACTTGCTGTCGTTGCCGCCGCCGATCGGGTTGATGTTCTTGATGTAGCCGTCGGACTTCTCATACTGGCCGGCGGCGCGGATCGCGAACAGACCGGGGGAAACCGGCACGTTGATCACGGCCTGGGCGCGCTTGGTGTCGAAGCTCGAATAGCCGACCTCGACTTCGCCTTCCCAGCGATCGACCGGCTTCTTGGTGGTGACGTTGATGGCGCCACCCACCGCGTTGCGGCCAAAGTAGGTGCCCTGCGGGCCGCGCAGCACTTCGATGCGCTCGAGGTCGACGATCTGCGGGTTGCTGGTGCCGGCGACGACGTTGAAATCGTCGATGTAGAAGGCATAGCTCGACTGGCGAACGTCGGCATAGGGATTCAGCTGGTTCGAGATACCGCGGATCGAGAGATCCTTACGGTCGCGCGAGCCGTTGCTCTGGAACGAGACGTTCGGGGTCATCGCGAAGAAGTCTTCGACGCCCTGTACGTTCTGAGCCTTAAGCTGTTCGGCCGTGACCGCAGTGATCGCGATCGGAACGTTCTGGATCGATTCCGCGCGGCGCTGTGCCGTCACGATGATCTCACCCTCGGACGCGGCGGCGTCGGCAGCGGTCTGCGCATGGGCCGGTGCGGCGCCCATAGCAACGGCGACCGACACCAGTGCGGTGCAGCCGCAAATGCGCCGGCTGATCTTAGAGTAGAAAGAAGCGTTCATCATCTTACCCCTTTTTGATGAGCCCGCGATCTTTGATCTACGGTGCTCCGATCCTTGGTAGAAATCCCCTCTGGCCGGGCCCCACGCCCGGCAAAAGTTCAGTTCAGCTCGTCCAGCATTGCGGGTCGACCGATGGCTTCGTCGTGTCGACCGGTACGCGCACCAATGTGATGGCGGCGATCTTGTCTCCGCGCAGATCGGCATGTCCGGCCGCAAGCATGCAGCCGACCTTGCCGTTCCGACGTGAGCGGATGACGTGATAGGTATAGATGCGTCCGTCCTTCTCGAAAGCATCCTTGAAGGGCACGACGATCTCGACCAGCGCTCCGCTTGCCTGGATCGCCTGGAAGTGCTTCGCCCAGTCGTCGAGACCGTGGATCACCGTCTCGCCGTTGAGCGTGAGGGTGGCGTCGGTCGTGAAATAGCGGCCAAAATTCTCGGGCGTGTAGGCTCCCGGCGTCTTGAACGCCTGGTTCCACCAGATGAACATCTGCGACAGCTTGTCGGTGGTCGGAGCGGCTGCCGCGAGCGGCGTCGCTGCTGCGATCAGAAATGCTGTCAGAGACTTGAAGATCGTGCTGGTCTTCACCTGTTCCCCCATCTGCAGCCCGGTACCTGACCAAACTGCTGATTGAGTTTGTCCGTCAGTTACAAAGTTGTTGCAATGGCACCGAATAGGCGCGTTTGTTGCGCATCTTGCAAATTAGACTGTTTCAATCCTTTGCAGGCCGGCCAACGATCGGCTTTCCGCCTTTCATCACGAAACTGATCGTGCGTAGGGCGCGAATGTCGGTGGTCGGATCGCCGTCGACTGCGACGATATCGGCGAGGTAGCCCGGCTTGAGCAGGCCTACTTCCTTGTCGACGCCGAGCATGCGTGCCGGTTCGATCGTTGCGGCGCGCAGCGACTGGAGCGGGGTCATACCCGCATCGACATAGAGTTCGGCCTCGCGAATCGTGGCGGTCGTGCCTTCATTCGGTTCCCACGGATATTGGTCGCTTCCCAGCGCGATCGGTGTGCCGATCCTGATGGCGTTCCGCAGCGTTTCCCAATGCGCCTTGCCGACCGAATCCACGCGGGCGAGATACCAGTCGGGCGATCCGATCTTGCGGTAGAATTCCTTTGCGCCTTGCTGGCTGACAACGATCGTGGGGACGAGCCAAACGCCCTTCTGCTTCATCTTCGTGAGCACGGGCGGGGTCAGGAAGTAGCCATGTTCGAAGCCGTCGATCCCGGCGTCGATCGCCGCCTCGGCCGCCAGCGGGGAGCCATTATGGCCGGTCACCTTCACGCCGTTGCGATGCGCGACTTCGATCGCAGTTTTCAATTCGTCGTCGGTGAAGGGCGAAGCTGCGATCTCGCCATGCGTGTCGGAGATGCCGCCAGAGATGCCCAGCTTGATCCAGGTCGCGCCGCGCTTCACCTGCTCGCGGACGGCACGCGAGAATTCGGCTGGCCCATTGACCTCGGTCGAACCATGTCCGCCCGTCGCGACGATCGAGGAGCCAGCGGTGTGAATGCGCGGGCCATCGAAGGTGCCGCTGTCGATCATCTTCTTGACGGTGAAATCGACACCGTCCTGCGCGCCGGTCAGGCGGATCGTGGTGACGCCTGAGCGCAGCGACTTCTGCGCATTGTCGAGCATCCGGAGCGCGACGGAATCCTTGCCTTCGTTATACACGCGCGCCGCACCCGGCAGATTGAGCGCGAGATGGACATGCATGTTCATCAGGCCGGGGATCAGCCATTTGCCGTCGAGCGGGATGCTCCGCGTGCCGGCGGGAATCTGCGTTGTCGCGGCGGGCCCGATCGCCTTGATTCGTTCGCCGTCGATAAGCACCACGGCGTTCTGGATTGCAGGCTTGCCGTCTAGGTCCACGACATTGGCGCCCGTCAACGCCACCATCTCGGCGATCGCGGGCGTAGCGAGCCCCAGGCTGGCGAAAAGGCAGATCGCTCCCATGCGTGGCGTCATTGTTGTGGCTCCCTCTTGTCCCGTAATCGTGCGGCGGCAATAGCTCGCCGGCCCCTCTCGGCAGCATGCGCGCATGAACTGTGCAAACAATGCATCAATCTGCGATAGTTTGTTGCGATATCCGCAAAATCGACATTGCAATGTCATAGAAGTCACGGAAAACAGGCATATTTCCGTCACTCGGCCAAGGGCGGAGCGGCTTGCCGTGCCGGCGGGGATTTGCATTCTGCGCGAAGGGTTCCGACCGCAGGATGCACGGGGGGAAGACAATGACCGTTTTCGAGACAATAGAACCGTCGCGCCGGGGGATGCTCGGCCTGCTTGGAGCGGGCGCCGCAATCGCGGCCATGCCTGGCTGGGCTGCAGGCGAGAACGACGCCGGTCGTCGGCTGCGTGCGCTGCTCGAGAAGAGCGACGAAGCGGAAGCCGAACTCGATCCCATCTCGGAATCGCGCAAGGCGAAGGCGGTTCGCGGTCCGCTCTTCGTAGATCCGCTCGGGGATTTCTACGCGTCGAAGCTCAAGGCCAACAAGACCGCTGAGCTGCGGGAACTGCAGGCGATTGATCGGGCCGCGCTCTCGCCGGTCGACCGGATCGCCTATGACGTCTTCGCCTATAAGACACGGCAAACGCTCGAACTGTTCGGGACGGGCCTGTTCGAGGTGCAGCGCAAGGCGCCCTTCAACCCGTCCTTCGGCCTCCAGGTGGAGTTTCCCGATTTCGTATCGGGCGGTCCCGCGCCATTTGCGACGGTCCAGGATTATGAGGCGGGCCTCGAACGGCTCGACGGCTTTGCGGGCTATCTCTCAAATTCGGTCGTGCAGGCGAAGCGCGGCCTCGACGCGGGCTATCGCCAGCCCCGGATCGTGATCGAAAATCTGCTGAAGCAGGTCGATGCCCTGCTGGCGACGCCGGTCGAGAAGAGCCCCTTCTGGTCGGCCATCGACCGTCTTCCGGCGGGCTTCTCGCCGACCGACAAGGCGCGCTTCACCGCTGCCTATCGCAAGGCGATCGATGAAAAGGTCTACCCGGGCTACCGCCTGTGGCAGAGCTTCCTGCGCGACACCTATCTTCCCGTCGCGACGCCGGAGCCGGGCCGTTGGGCGATGAAGGATGGCGACCGGCTCTATGCCTGGGAACTGGCCCGCCACACGACCACGCGCAAGACGCCAGACGAGATCCACGCGCTGGGCCTGTCCGAAGTGTCCCGCATTCGCGCCGAGATGGACCGGGTTCGCGAAAAGGTCGGCTTCTCGGGCGATCTCAAAGCCTTCTTCGAATATGTTCGGACCGATCCGAAATTCTACTGCAAGACTCCTGACGAGCTGCTCGGCCGCTTCAAGGCGATCGAGGACCGCATCTGGCTGCGCATTCCCGAGCTGTTCCATAGCCGGCCCAAGGCGCCGTTCAAGGTCGCGCCGCTGCCTGCGCTCGGGGATCAGCGCGGCACCGGCTATTATCGCCCGGGCCCGCCAGACGGAAAGAGTCCCGGCATATTGTTCTTCAACATGTCGATGCTCAATACGCGACCGATCCCGACGCTCGAGACACTGACGCTGCATGAGGGCATTCCCGGCCACCATTTCCAGATCACTTTGGCGCGCGAGAATGAGGCTTTGCCGCCTTTGCTCCGCTATGGCTCGTCGACCGCCTATAGCGAAGGCTGGGGGCTCTACGCGGAGTCCCTCGGGCCGGAACTCGGCATGTTCGGCGATCCGATGCAGCTGTTCGGGCATCTCGACATGGAGATGCTGCGCGCGGTGCGCCTCGTCGTCGACACCGGCATTCATGCGAAGCGCTGGGACCGGCAGAAGGCGATCGACTATATGCTCGACAACACCTCGATGGCGCCCCGCGACGTGGCAGTCGAGATCGACCGCTACATCGCCTATCCGGGCCAGGCCTGCGCCTACAAGATCGGCGAACTGAAGTTCCGCGAGCTGCGCAACCGCGCAACCGCCAAGCTTGGCAGCCGCTTCGATATCCGCGACTATCACCAGCAGGCGCTGGAAACCGGCAGCCTGCCGATGGACGTGCTCGAAGCGAAGGTCGACGGCTGGATCGCGGCAGGCGGGGGAAAGACGAAGGCATGACCACCGGACGTTACGGGCACCGCTGGCTGTTCCTGATCCCTTTCCTCTGGCAGATCGCGGCCGTCCCGCTGGTCAACGATGTCGCGTGGCGGCCGCTGTCGCTGCCTTTCCCGATGGCGTGGCAGATGGTCGGCATCGTCGTCACGACGATCGTCATCGCCATCGTCTTCCGGCTCGACGAGCGCATCGATGGCGATGAGGACGGGGCAGACGGCGAAGCTTTGCAGGGCGGGGACCATCACGCATGATCCTCGCGCTCACCTTGGCGATCGTGCTGGGCACCGTGATCGGTGCTGTCCTCTATAGCCGCCGGCAGGCGCGCGCGAAGACGATGGCCGAATGGGCCGTCGGCGGCCGCCGCTTCGGCATTCTCATCTTCTGGTTCCTGAACGCCGGTGAGATCTACACCACCTTCGCGGTGCTCGGCATCTCAGGCTTTGCCTGGGCTTATGGTGCGCCCGCCTATCTCGCGCTGACGTCGGTCTCGCTAGCCGCGGTGATCGGCTATTGGCTGATGCCGCGCATCTGGGCGGCGGGGCACAAGGACAATCTGGTCACGCAGGCGGATTTCTTCGCCGCTCATTATCGCGCGACCTGGCTCGGCGTCGTGGTCGGGCTGGCGGGCATCGCCGCGCTGATCGTCTATGTCCAGATCCAGATCACCGCGCTCGGCCTGATTCTGCGTCTGACCTTGGGGCAGGATGTGTCGCCCGCATTGGCTGCGATCATGGCGGCGGTCGTGATGGTCGCTTTCGTCTTTCTGGCCGGTCTGCGCTCGGCCGCCTTCGCGGCGGGCGTGAAGGACATATTGATGCTCGTCGTGGTCGTTGTGCTGTGCGGCGGCGCGGCCACGGCGGTCGGGGCTTCGTCGATCATGGACATCTACACGCGCGTGCAGGACAATTTTCCCGCAGCCGGCAGTTTTCCTGGGCTGAAGCCCGAAGCCGGGCTCGACAGCGTCTGGCTGATGACATCGGGGCTCAACGTCGCGATTGGCAACTGGATATTGCCGCATCTGTTCCAGCTCTGCTTCTCGGCAGGCAGCCGCAAGACGATCCGGCGCAACGCGGTGCTGCAGCCGATCTATTCGCTCTCCTATTTCTTCATCATCCTGCTCGGCTTTGCCGCCTTGCTGGCGGGCACCCAGCCGCCGGATGGCGACAGCAATGCGGCGCTGATAACCTTCGTCGCCGGCCATTACCCGCCTTGGGCCGTCGGCCTGTTCGCGGGGACCGCCTGCCTGCTGGCACTGGTGCCCGGTTCGGTGCTGCTCCTGACCGCAGGATCCCTGTTCAGCCGCAACGTCCTCAAGCCCATGCTGCCGTCACTGACCGATCGCGCTGCGCTGCTCGCTTCGCGCTTGTCGATGCTGGTCTTTGCCGGCACCGCAGTGTGGCTGACGCTGGGCGCGTCGCGCTCGCTGGTCGAAATCGGCCTGTCGGCCTATGCTGCGATCGGCATGCTGGCGCCCGGCGTCTATTTCGCCTTTACCTGGAAGCGGGCCAATGCGGTCGGCATCATGGCCGGCATCGTCGTCGGCTATGCTGCGCTGCTGCCGCAGATGCAGCCCTTCTGGGGCGAGTTGCTGCCGCATTGGGACACGGGTCTGGTCGCGATGATCGTCAACGCCGCCGTGGCGGCGCTGGTATCCGTCGCGATTCCGTCACGCAGCCGGGACTAACTCATCCTCGACATGGGGCGTCGTCGCCTGCGACGGCGCCCAGTTCTTAAGGCTGTTCTCCAGTTGCGACAGGAGGCGCGCAGGCGCGCCGTCCAGCTGACGGCCCAGCCGGTGGATCAGGCTTACCGACGAATGCTCGAGTTCGGGATCGAGCAGCGGTCGCGCGACCAGGCTGCCCTCGGCCAGTTCGGTCAGCGCCGATATCCGCGGCAACACGGTAACCGCGCGTCCCGCCTTCGCGACATCGCGCATCATCTGGATCGAGGTCGTCACCAGCATCGGTTCGAGCATGATCCGCGCGCGCCGCTCGGCATGGAGCAGGGTCGAGCGGATGCGGAAGCCCTTGGGCGGCAGGCACAGGTCGAAGCGGCTGAGATCCTCGAGCGTGATCGCGCTTAGAGCCGCTGCCGGGTGGCTCGGCGCGCATAGGACGGTCAGCGGCTGGCTGACCGACAGGCGCGTCCGGATCTTGGGTTCGTCGGGCACATGCAGGATCATGCCGATATGGACTTCGTCCTCCAGCACCATGCGGACGATCTCCGAACTCGCGCAGCTATGGACGGTGATCGCAATGCCGGGATTGCGGCGCTGGAACTGGTCGATCGTCTTGGCGAAGGCGTTGCCGATGAAACCCTCGCCGATCGCCAGCACGATGTGCCCGGCCTTCACCTCGCGCAGTTCCTGGAGCCGGTTCATCAGCCCCTCGCGGTCGGCCAGCTGCTCGCGGTGAAAATCGAACACCAGCCGACCGGCATCGGTCAGCCTGATCGACCGCCGTCCGCGCTCGATCAGCGAGACCCCCATGGCGCTTTCGAGCTGGCTGATCTGGCGGCTGATCGACGAGACGGCGACGCCGATCTTCTCGCTCGCTAGGCGCATCGAGCCCAGCGTGGCGGCCTCATAGAAATAATGGAAAGCGTTGTCCCACATATCAGCGCTCCGTTTTCGAGGCGCGATGCAACAGGAAAGCGGCGTGTAACGCAAATGAAAACTTTGCACGCAACGCAACGAACATGGGGATTCATTGCTATTGCTGCGAGCGCGGCTTCGTCGCAACAGCTAGGGACGGCGTGGCAATGCCGTTACGAGCGCCAAAGGGGGCCATGGTTTGAGCAAGCGATCTCGCGTCAACTGGCGGGGCTATATCCCTGCGATCACGACACCTTTCGATGCCGATCGGCAGCTCGATCTGGCCGGACTGGGTCGACTTCTCGAATGGCTCGAGGGCGAAGGCATGCACGGTCTCGTCATCGCCGGTACCACCGGCGAATGGACGAGTCTGAGTCCCGCCGAGCGCAAGCAGCTGTTCGCCGCAGCCGGTGATCAGCTGGGCAAGCGTCTGCCGCTGATCGCGGGCTGCAGTGCCTTCACTGCGTCCGAAGTCGTCGAGTTCGCGGAAGCCGCCGCCGCGCATCATTTTGAAGGCGTGCTGGTAACGCCGCCGCCCTATCTGCGGCCCAATGCCGACGAGATCGTCGATTTCTACACCGACATATCGAAGCGCACGCCGCTGCCGATCTGCGTCTACAACTGGCCGCCGGGTACCGCCATAGACATGCCGGTCGAGCTGCTCGAACGGCTCGCCGACATCGAGAATGTCGTCGCGATCAAGCAGTCGACCAGCGACCTGCGCAGCTTCGTCGGAACATTCTTCGCTTTGAACGAGAAGGTGCGCGTGTTCGGCCATTCGATGGACGAGCACGGCCTGGCGCTGCTGCAGGCGCGCGGCGGCGACGGGACGATGGGCGCCGGTGCGGTGCTCGGCCGCGTGCACCCGGACTTCTACAATCACCTTTGGGCAGGGGAGATAGACGCGGCCCGCGCTTGCGGCGTAAAGGACCGCATGATCCTCGACCATTGGTACACGCGTGAACTGGTCGGCCGTTTCGGCTCCGGACCCGCCGTGCTCAAGGCGGGGCTCAACGTGCAGGGCCTGCCCGGCGGCTTCGTCCGCCGGCCGCTGCGCGATGTCGCCGAAGAGCATATCGCCACGATCCGGGAGACCCTGGTCGCCGCCGGGCGGCTCTAGCCGGTGCAGCGGTGCGATGTCCTGGTGGTGGGGGGCGGCCTCGTCGGCTGCGCCGCCGCCTGGCATCTCGCCGCCGCCGGTGCCAGCGTCACGGTGCTCGATGCCGCCGATTTCGGACTGGGCGCTTCCGGACAGAATGCCGGTTCGCTCCATTTCCAGATCGAGCGCCGCTTTTTGGAGCAGGGCGATTCACTCGCTCGCCAGGCCGAACAGACCATAGCGCTCAGCCGCCTAGCGATCGAGGATTGGAAGGGGCTGGAAGCGGCGCTGGGTGCCGACCTCCACGTGGTGATGGACGGCGGCTTTATGGTCGCCGAAACTCCCGAACAGGTGGCCATGCTTGAGCGCAAGGTCGAGCGTGAGCTGCGCGAGGGCCTGCGGATGCGCTTGCTCGACGGCGACGAGGCGCGGCGGATCGCTCCCTATCTTTCGCCTTCGATTCTGGCGGCAGGCTATGCGCCCGACGAAGGCCATGCGGATTCGCGCGCGATCGTCCCGGCCTATGCCGACGCCGCGCGCCGGGCGGGCGCCAGGCTGGTCAGCCGCACGCGCCTCGACCGGCTCCAGCGGATGGCTGGCGGCTTCGAGGCAGGCGCGGGCGATCTGTCGATCCAGGCAAAACAGGTTCTCGTTGCGGCAGGCGCCTGGACGCCGCAAATCTGCGGCCTCGCCAATCTCCATGCTCCGCTTTATCCGGTTGCGCTGCTGATGAATGTCACCGAGCGCAGCCGCACGCTCGAAGTGCCGCATCTGGTGCAGCATGTGGGCCGTCGCCTGTCGATGAAGCAAACCGGCGCGGGGAATATCCTGATCGGTGGCGGCTGGCCCTCGCGGCTCGCAAGAACGGTCGACGGCGGTTTCGATCCCGGCGTAAGGCCCGAACTGATCGCGGACTCGCTCGCCGGCAATCTGCGCGCGGCGATCGACACCGTTCCAGCGGTCGCGGGGCTCAACCTGATCCGCAGCTGGACCGGCGTCACCGCCGTCAGCGCCGACCAGCTTCCCGTGGTGGGTGAGGTACCGCGCATGCCCGGCTTCTGGATCGCGGGCGGCGGATCGGCCTTCACGCTGGGGCCGACCTTCGCGCGGCTCGTCGCGCAGGCGATGCGGGGAACGCCGGCACCCGAACTCGATTTCGTCTCACCGGCGCGGTTCGAGCATCTCAACAGCTTCATGGGGTAGGCATGCGGATCGAACGCGATACCGAGCGGGGACGCCCGCTGACCCTGACTGTAGACGGCCACAGCCTGACCGCCTTCGACGGCGAGACGCTGGCGGCTGCGATGCTCCAGAACGGCGCCACCTTCCGGCGCGACACGCGCGGGCTCGATCGCGGCCTGTTCTGCAATATGGGCAGCTGTTCCGAATGCATGGTCACGCTGCTTCCGTCGGGCCGGCGCGCCCGCGCCTGCGTCACGCCTGCGAGCGACGGCATGGAGGTGCGGACCGATGGCTGATCGCGTGGACGTGGCGATCGTCGGCGGTGGTCCGGCGGGGCAGGCGGCGGCGCTGACCCTCGCGGACTTGGGCGTCGCCGCGACCGTGATCGACGAGCAGCTTCGCCCCGGTGGGCAGATATTGCGCCAGCCGCCCAAGGCCTTCCGCGTCACCAACTGGATGGACGGCGGTCTCTATGCCGACCTCCGCGGCCAGTTGGAGCGCTTCGAGGCGCTGGAGCGCGTCGACTGGCGCGGCGGGCGATCGGTGCTGGGCATTGCACGGAGCGGGGAGGAGGGCTTCACCGTCACTCTGTCGTCCGCGACCGGGGTCGAGACGGTCGAGGCACGCCGCGTGCTCGTGGCCGCCGGCTGCCAGGATCTTGCGGTGCCTTTGCCCGGCTGGACCCTGCCGGGCGTCTATGCGGCAGGCGGTATCCAGGCATTTCTCAAGAGCCAGCGGCTGATCCCCGGCGAACGGCTGTTGTTCGCGGGCACCCACCCGCTGCAAATGGTGATCGCGGCGCAGGTCGTAGAAGCCGGCGGCAGGGTTGAGGCGGTGTTGTTCGCCCAGTCTCAACTGTCGATGGTCAGGGCGGTGGCGGGCGCACCGTTTGCTGCTGCTGCCCATCTCGGCAATCTGTTGGCGGCGGCTGGCGCCATGCGCACGCTGCGGCGCCATGGGGTGCCGGTCCATTATGGCGTGCCGATCGAGCGCATCCTGGGTGAGCGGAGCGTCGAAGCCGTCGAGGCCGGTGGTCGCCGCTGGGCGTGCGACGCGGTCGGCCTGTGCTTCGGCTTCGTGCCGCAGTCGGCGCTGCCGCGCATGATCGGCGCGCGGATGCGCCCGGCGGGTCCTGCCGGTGGCTGGGCCGCCATGCACGACCGCTGGATGCGCTCGACCGTGACCGGACTTTTCGTTGCAGGTGAGACAACCGGCGTGGCCGGCGCGCCAGCGGCGATGGCGGCGGGAGAGGTCGCAGGTGCCGCCATCGCGCTCGACATGGGATTGCTCGACGAGGCCGGTGCCGAACGTCTGGCCTCAGTGGCGCGCTCGCGACGTGAGGAACTGTTGCGCTTCGCGGCGCTGCTCGATCGTATCGCTGATCCGCGCCCCTATTTCCCATCGATGGATGCCGAAACGCTGGTCTGCCGGTGCGAGGATGTCCCGCTTGGCCGGATTGAACCGCTGCTCGACGGGCGGTCGGCCAATGCGATCAAGCTGTCGACGCGCTGCGGTATGGGCGCCTGCCAGGGGCGCAATTGTGAGCCGACGCTGCTCCGGCTGATCGGCAATCCCGGCGAGCCCGGTTTCGCTGCGCGCTTCCCGGCGCGTCCCGTGACGATCGCCGATCTCGCCGCACCGCCCCTTCGTTGCGACTAGAGCAACGATCGGATCGTCATTCCCCGATTGCGGCCCCGCTTCGGGCGCGACACATTCGGTGCAGTTCTAGTCGGAGACCATCAATGAGCGCGACGCCCGAAAAGCCGCAATTCCTCTCGGTCGATCATATTTCCTGGACGGTGCCTGATCTGGAGGCGGCGGTTGCCTTCTATCGCGACGTCATCGGTGCTGAGGAGCTGTTCCGCCTGGGGCCGCTCGACGCCGCCGATATCCCGCTCGACGATCAGGGGCGCGACTGGATGGCAACCCATGTCAACGTGCCGGGCGCTCGGCTGACGCTCGTCATGATGAAGCTGACCGACAACATGAACTTCCAACTCGTCCAATATGACAAGCCGGACGACCGGCGGCAGGACCTGCCGCGCAACTGTGATCGCGGCGGCCACCATCTGGGCTTGAAGGTCGACGACGTCGACAAGGCAATCGCCTACCTCGTCGCCCATGGCTGCACGGCGATGGAGATCATTCACATCACCGACGGCCCGCTGGCCGGCAAGAAGAACGTCTATATGACCGATCCCTTCGGTCACAGCCTCGAAATCGTCGACTAAAGCCAGAGCGGGAGACACAGCATGGCGAACAACCGTATCAATCCGGACTCGATGTACAATTCGCTCGTCTACGGCTTCTCGCACGCGGCCGTTCAGACCAGCGGCAAGACCGTCCATCTCGCGGGCCAGGTCGCGTGGGACAAGGACTGCGCCATCGTCGGCGGCGACGATCTCGCCGCGCAGACCCGGCAGACGCTGGCAAACATCAAAACTGTCGTCGAGGCGGCGGGTGGCACCATCGCCGACATCGTCCGGCTGCGCATCTATGTCGTCAATCATTCGCCCGACAAGCTCGGCGTCGTGTTGCCCGAAGTCGGTGCCTTCTTCGGCGAAGTGACCCCGCCGCCGAACACCTTCCTCGGCGTCCAGGCGCTCGCTTTGCCTGACTTCCTGATCGAGATCGAGGCCACCGCAGCGATCGACTGATCGGAGCGATCGCCGGGGGAGGGGTAGAAGGCTCTCCCGGCGATCCAGCACGATGGTGCCTCTGGCACGGCCGCGCAAAAGCGGCCACAAGGCCTCCCCATGAAGGTCTATCAACTCCAGGACTTGCTGCTCGACACCCTCGTCCGCCAGCATGGCGGCGAACGCAGGCGCTGGCGCAGCGCACTTGGCGCCCTGCGCATTCACGACGTCGAAACCCACCCGCATTGCAATTGGAGTGTCGCTCCCTCGGGCAGCGCTGGCCAGAACGCCAAGATCGAGCGGCTGCTCGACGATGTCCGCTCGCGCTATCCGATCGTCACGGCCGATTGAGGGCGCCAGGATGATGACGATCGGCCTCATCGGCGGTATGAGCTGGGAAAGCTCGGCCGAATATTATCGCTTGCTCAACGAGGGCGTCAGGGACCGTCTCGGGCAGACCGCATCCGCGCGCTGCATCCTTTGGTCGTTCGACTTTGCGGAGATCGAGCAGTTGCAACATGCCGGAGACTGGGACCGGCTGTCGGCCCTGATGGTCGGCGCGGCGCAAAGGCTCGAAGGCGCGGGCGCCGATGCCCTGCTGCTCTGCACGAACAGCATGCATAGCACGGCCCCGGCAATCGAGGCGGGCATATCGATCCCGCTGCTCCACATTGCCGATCCTGCGGCGGAAGCCATCCGCGCGGCTGGGCTGTCGCGCGTGGGCCTGCTCGGAACCGCCTTCACGATGGAGCAGGCCTTCTATCGCGAGCGTCTGGAAACCCTCCACGGGCTGGAGGTGATTATCCCCGAAGCTGAGGACCGGGCGCTGGTCCATCGGGTGATCTATGAGGAACTCGTTGCGGGGCGTGTGCTGGACGCTTCCCGCGCCGCCTATCGTGGCGTAATCGCGCGCCTGGTCGAAGCTGGGGCAGAGGCGGTCATTCTAGGCTGTACCGAGATCATGCTTCTCGTTCGTCCCGAGGACAGCCCAGCCCCGTTGTTCGACACCACGGCGTTGCATGTGGCGGCCGCAATCGACGTCATGTTGGCGCGCTGAAAAGGCGCTGCAGGGCGGGAGGTTGCCGAGCGACAGGTTTGCGGCGCGCCGAGCAAAGGGGGGACTGGCGCGCCGCCGACCTCTTCGGCCCCCGGTCGTGCCAGCGGGGAATGGGGGGCGGGGTCGCGCACCAGCGGTCGAGTGATCGAGCAAGATGCCGCCGATGCGCCTCATCCTTGTGCTCCGTGTTACGTGTCCGATCCAATCGAAAGAGACTCGTTCAATCGATAGATATCCTCTATCACTTTCTCCATGCCTACCGTTCGCCAGCTCGAATATCTCGTCGCGGTCGCCGATCTGCTTCATTTCGGCAAGGCAGCGGATCAATGCGGGGTTTCGCAACCGACCCTCAGCCATCAGCTGACTGCGCTGGAGAAACGCCTCGGCGGCCGGCTGGTCGAACGCAGCGGCTGGAGCGTGGAGCTCACGCCGCTGGGCCGACACATCGTCGAACGCGCCCGGCGCGTTCTCGTCGAGGTGGGCGAAATCCGCAGCGTGGCGCGACGCGCACGGGAGAAGATGGTCGGCATCATCCGCTTCGGGGTGACGCCGACGCTTGGGCCTTATCTGATGCCGTCGATCGTCGGTGCGCTGAACCGGGAAGAGCCCGATCTGCGCCTCTACATCCGCGAAGGCATTCCGTCCGAACAGGCACTGGAACTGTCGCGCGGCCGGCTGGACATGATGGTAGGTCCGTTGCCGCTGAGCGCCGAGGGCATCGAACTCGAGCCGCTGTTTCGGGAACGGATGATCATCGTCGTCCCGCCAAACCATCCGCTGGCCGACCGCGAAGTGGTGAAACGCGAGGATCTGGCCGGCGAGCGTTTCCTGTCGCTCGATCCTCGACACCATTATCACCGGATGGTGGAGCGGATCTGCGACGAATTACAGGCGGTGATCCTGCGCGATTATGAGGGCACCAGCCTCGACAGCATCCAGCAGATGGTAGGGTCCGGAATCGGTCTCGCTGTCTTGCCCGAACTCTATCTCCGTTCGGAGGTCGGCGGCGATGCGCTGGTGCGGCGGGTCGAGCCTGTTGACTGGACCAGCACGCGATCGATCGCTGCGGCCTGGCGCGCGCGCGCTGCCCATGAAGACAGTTATCGTTCGATAGCACGCCGTATCCAACTGACCGCACGAGCCATCCTCTCTGCCGACTGACGACGCGTCGTGAAATCGTTAGCGAGAGATTAATACAGCGATAGATTTTCTCTATCGTTTCTCCCCGATTCTTTCAATTGGCCTGTGGGCGCCGGTTCCGGCATTTCTCCGGCCACGGGCCAGGAGGCCGAAGGAGGATGAGCCGGTCGGGATAGCCGATCGAGCGACCGCTCCAGCCTCCAGGACCGCCGAGAAGTTGGACCAGAGTACCGCCTCCAGTCAGAGGTTCCCAGATTGCCGTCGGGTTGGTTTCCCCCAAGCAACCCCACCGACCCGACGGTCACTGACGACGCGCCGCCTAGTCTCCCTGTTGCCGAAGCGGCGGCGCGTCGTCAGACCAATGCCTCAGGCGCCTCGCCAACTCCCACATAGTCGGAAGGAGAGAGTGGTCATGCACGCCTTGATCTATCGTTTGTCGCTTGCCCATCGTCGGCTGGAGAAGGAGATCAGCCGCGAAATGCGGAAGGCCGTGCCCGATGATGCCCGCCTGTCCAAGCTCAAGAAACTCCGTCTTGCGATCAAGGACCAGTTGCAGGGCTTTCTGCCGCGGCCGATGACGCCCTGACCTGTATGGGCGTTCGACTATTCATCGAGCGCCGGTCAATTTGCGGATAAACCCCGCCAAGGTTGGATAGACGAAAAGCTCGCCCCGACCTCTTATCGCCGTCCATCGGTAGAAAGAGACGAAAAGGGGAAATCGATGTCGTCCAACCTTGGCAGAAGCCTGATCACGACTTTGCTCTCGGCGAGCGCGCTGGCTACCAGCGCTCCGCTTTTCGCGGGCCAGACGGACGGTGGCGCCGGCGCCAGCGAGGCTGCCGAGATCGGCGACATCGTCGTCACCGCCCGCCGCCGCGAGGAAACGCTGCAGAAGGTGCCGGTGTCGATCACGGCCTTCACCGCTGCCGATCTTCAGGCGCGCCAGGTCGACAATGTCTCGCAGATCGCCCAGTCGACGCCGAACCTCGTCTTCAACTCCTCGGCCCCGATCTCGGGCAGCAACACCGCCGCGTCGATCTACATCCGGGGCATCGGTCAGACCGACTTCACCCTCGTCACCGATCCTGGCGTCGGCCTCTATCTCGACGGCGTCTACATCGCCCGGTCGGTCGGCGGCGTGCTCGATCTCGTCGATGTCCAGCGCGTCGAGGTGCTGCGTGGACCGCAGGGGACGCTGTTCGGCAAGAACACGATCGGCGGTGCGATCAACATCACGTCGCAACCGCCGAAGGACGAGTTCGGCGGCAGCGTCGAACTGCGCACCGGCAGCCGCAACCGCATCGACGGCAAGGCCGTCGTCGATCTGCCGGTCAACGAGACGCTGGCGCTGCGCGTCTCGGCGGCGACGCTGAACCAGGACGGCTATGTCAAAAATGTCGGCGGGCCCAAGCTCGGCAACACCAAGGCTTTGCTCGGCCGCATTGCGCTGCGCTGGACGCCGACCGACGCGCTGACCGTCGATCTGGCCGCTGACGGCACCCGCCGCCGCGAGCAGGCGCAGGCGCAGAAGCTGCTCGACTTCAACCCCAATGCGGGCGCGCCGACCTTCGGGCCCTATAATGGCGTGATCGCCCCCGCGCTCGGCCTGCCGCAGTTCGACGCGCGTTTCACGGCGGGCGGCCCCTATCAGACCTTCCAGGGACGCAATCCCAATGCGATCTCCGATCTCGACCTGTGGGGCGTCGGCGGCACGGTCGCCTATGACATGGGCGACGTCACGCTGAAGTCGATCACCGCCTTCCGCAAGTTCGACAGCCAGTTCGGCCGCGACACCGACAATTCGCCCTTCACGATCGTGGAGACCTATGACGACATCAGCCAGCAGCAGTTCAGCCAGGAGGTCCAGCTCTATGGCTCGCTCATCGACGACCGCCTCGACTGGCTCGTCGGCGGCTATTATTTCACCGAGAAGGGCGACAATCTCAACAATGTCTATACCTCGGTTATCCTCATCAAGAGCGGCGGCGCGGTGAAGAATGACAGCCTCGCCAGCTTCGCCCATCTCACATTCAAGGCGACCGACAAGCTGCGGCTGACCGCCGGTGCGCGCTACACCGACGAGACCAAGCGCTTCACGCCTGACCAGCAGGTCCTCTTCTACGATTATACCCAGTCGCTGTTCGGCGGGGCCGGTTTCAGCGACGGGCAACGGATCCTGCCGAAGGTCCAGTCGAAGCGGAAGTTCAACGATTTCTCGATGCTGCTCGGCGCCGACTATCAATGGACCGACCGCCTGATGACCTATGTGTCCTTCTCTCAGGGCTTCAAGTCGGGAGGGTTCAACCAGCGCGTCTTCCCGCCGCGTGCCGTCCCCGGCTCGTTCGAGCCCGAGACCGCCGACGTCTATGAGGCGGGCCTCAAGACCTCGAATGCGGCGGGCACGGTGCGCTTCGACCTTGCCGGTTTCTATACCCGCTATCGCGACATCCAGGTCCGCGTTCTCGACGTGATCGCGCCGGGTACGGGCAATGCGGCGGCAGGGCGCGTCTATGGCGCGGAGGCCGAACTGACCCTCCGCCCGGTCAAGCCGCTGACGCTGCAATTCTCGGCAGGCTATCTCGACACCGGCTACACCAAGTTCGCGGCCGATTTCGATCCGTCGCAGGGGATCGACAAGGGCGATCGCTTCGTCAATTCGCCCAAATGGTCGCTGGCAGGATCGGCGAGCTATGTCGTGCCGCTGGGTGAGGTCGGTGACCTGACGCTGCGGGGCGACTGGAGCTATCGCTCGAAGACCTACAGCGACGCGGCCAACAGCGAGAATATCGCGCAGAGCGGCTACCATCTGTTCAACGCGACGCTGCTCTACGACACCCCCGACAAGCTTTGGCAGGTCGCCGCCGGCATCCGCAACATCACCGATAAGCGTTATCTGCTGACCGGCAATAACGAGTTTGGCGGCTTCGGTTATGTCGAGGGCGTGTTCGCCCGCCCGCGCGAGTGGAGCCTGTCGGTCCGCAGGTCCTTCTGATCGGCAACGGCCACCTCAAACCGCTGCCGACCTCGGATATGCTCTCGAACCTTCAAGAAAGGCTATCCTTGAACGGGACCGCCAAACTCGATCGGCTGGCCGCACACGGCCGGCCGATCCTCGCCTGCTACTTCGTCCTGGGTGACGCGCAATTCGACGACGCGCTGCGCGATCTCTATGTGGAGGAGGGCGTCAATATCTTCGAACTCGGCATCCCCTCGACCGATCCCTATCTTGACGGGGCCGACATAGCCGGCGCGATGGCGCAGGTCATCGCCAACGGCAGGGATGGCTACGACCGCATGGCGGAATTGGCCGAGTGGCTCGCCGCGCGCCCTCTCGCGCCAGCCGGCGTGTGCATGGCCTATGCCGACCTCGATCTTCAGCGGCTGGCGGGGATCCCGCTCGATGGAGCGCTCGTCATCGGCGGAGAAGGCGTGGCGATCGGCGTTCCGGGGGCGCCGCGCTGCGGGCTGCTGACCCTCGATCGGAGCCTTTGGAATCTGGACGATGCGCTGCGCTGGGACGGCTATGTCATGGTCCAGTCGGCCGACGGCAAGACCGGCCCGCGCGAGGCGCTCGACTCAAGGCTTGCGGAAACCATCGCTGCTGCCAGGCAGGCTGGGATAACCAGACCGATCCTGGCGGGCTTCGGCATCGGTACGCCGGCTCAGGCTCGTCAGGCGATCGACGCGGGCGCGGACGGGGTGGTGATCGGATCGATGTGCGTGCGCAGCGTCCGCAAGGGCAGGGATGCGATCCGCAGCTTCCTCCGCGACGCCAGGAGCGCGCTCGATGCCTGACGGCGGCTATATTCTCGGGATCGACCTCGGCACCACATCGCTCAAGGGCGTTTTGTACGATTCTGACGGCGAACTGCTCGCGACCTGCGGGACGACCTATCCGACATATCGGCCGGCCGAGGGGCGCGTCGAACAGGACGCCTGGGACTGGATGATCGCATTGTGGAAGGTCGCCGACCAGCTGATGGCCGGACGCTCGACGGCCGATCTTGCCGCGATCGCAATCTGCAGCCAGGTCAACACCTATGTCTGCGTCGATGCCGACGGGACACCGCTCGCCCCCGCGGTGGTCTGGCAGGATGTGCGCGCGGAGCAGGAGGCCGAGCGCCTCAACCTTTTGATCGGCGAGGAGCGTCGGCTCCGCTGGTGGCCATCAGGCATGACCGTCAGCGCCAGCCACATGCTGCCGCAAATGGCCTACATGGCGCAGCACCGGCCCGACCTCTGGAAGCGGACAGCCAAGATGCTGTCGCCCAAGGATTTTCTCCTGCGTCATTTGACCGGTCAATGGACTGCGGATCCCTTCGCATGTTTCGACGCGGTCGATGGTTCGGGCGCCTATATCGAGGACTATCTCGCCATGGTTCCCGGAGCCGCCGGGCGGGTGGCGCCCCTGCGATCGTTCCGAGACGTGGTGGGGTCGTTTCGCCATGCTCATTGGCCCGATTGTTCCGCGCGGGTCGTCAACGGCACGATGGATGCTTTTGCCTGCCTGTTCGGTTCGGGCGCAGCGGGCGCCGGTGAGGGCTGCTACATCAGCGGTACGAGCGAGATCGTCGCCCTGATCGGTGCCAAGCCGGGCGGACGGGCGGGCATCGTCAGCTTCCCGCCGATCGACGATTGGTATGTCCAGGCCGGGCCGACCCAGAGCGGCGGCGACACGCTGCGCTGGATGGCCCAGATGCTGGGCACCGATCATCGGGGCGTTCTCGACCGGGCGGCGCAGGCCGACCGGAGCGGGGCGGGGGATGGCGTGCTGTTCCTGCCCCATCTCGAGGGGGAGCGCGCGCCCCTGTGGGACGCCCATGCGCGAGGCGCCTTTCTGGGCATGAGTTCTCACGACGGCGCGCCGCAACTGGCCCTTGCCGCTCTGGAGGGGGTGGCTCTATCGGCCCGGCTGATCTTCGAGGGCGCGGTGGAAGCGGCCGGGGTTCGCCCGCCGTCGCTGTTCATCGGCGGGGCCGGCAATCGGTCCGACCTGTGGGCGCAGATTCGCGCCGACGTTCTCGGCGTGACGCTCAACCGCGTCGAATGCCTCGATACCGGCGCGGTCGGCGCGGCCATCGTCGCCGGCCTCGGCACCGGGCGTTACGCGTCGATCGCGGAGGGCTCCACCGCGCTTGTCAGAATCGAGCGGGAGTTTGCGCCAGATCGGCAAAAAGCGTCGCGATACAAGAAGATGGCAGAGCGTTATTTGGCGGGGTACGAACAGTTGAAGCCCTGGCACCTTTTGTAATCGGGCGTCGAGATATTTTAGCCTTGAACGGTCAAGCTTTTGGCGACACGCTCGGGTTTCGAACTGGACAGGAAAGGAGGATCCCGATGATTGCACCGCAATTGCCCCTTTCTTCGCGGGTCGCGATGGTTTCCACCGACCTTGCCGAGTTCAGCACCTATCTGGCGGGTTCCTATTGCAGTCACAGGACCTATCTGCGCGACCGCGATCATCGGGTCGATGCCCGGCATCACCGCGTTCCGCTCGCCAAGTTGTCGCTCAACTATCTGCAATATGGCGCGGAAGTGCACATCGACGCCGGTCTGTTCGAAACCTTCTTCATGCTGGAACTGCCCCTGTCGGGCTGGACCGACCTCGAACATTGCGGTCGCGCCGTCCGCAATCAGGTGGGCACCGCTACGATCGTCTCGCCGACCGAGTGGGTGCGATCGGTCTGGTCGGCCGACTGCGGCCAGCGCATGGTCAAGATTTCGCGCTCGGCCGTGGAGAAATGTGCGGCTGACATGCTGGGGCGCGGGTTGACCCAACCGGTGGTGTTCGAGCCGCTGATCGAACTCGACGGCGAGCCCGGACGTTCGATCGCGCGGCTCGCCAATTTCCTGTTCGACCAATATGAGATGGACCCCGGTCTTCTGGGCGAGCGCCGGGTTTCGAACGAAATCGAAAGCGCGCTGATCTCGCTGCTGTTGCTGGGGCAGCCCAATAATTACAGCGAGGCGCTTCGTGCGTCCGCGACCGGCGCCCTGCCGCGCCACGTCAAGCGGGCTCTCTCCTATATCGAGCAGAATTTGCGCGAAGACATCACGATGGAAGCGCTCGTCGCCGCAGCCGATGTCAGCGCCCGCGCGCTCTATACCGGTTTCGAGCGTTTCGTCGGCACGCCGCCGCTGCTCTACATCCGCAACCGCCGCATGGAGGGCGTGCGCGAGGCGCTGCTCGAGGCGAGCGCCCCGACTACGGTGAGCGAACTGGCGCTCGAATGGGGCTTCACCCATCTGGGCCGCTTCTCCGCCGAATATCGCCGCCGCTTCCAGGAACTGCCGTCCGAAACGCTGCGTCGCTGACCTCGGCATCCAGGACCTGCGGGCTCTATCCACTTATTGCGCAAGGCTTTCCGTCGCCTCTGTGACGGTCTGGACCCCTGCTGCTCGCGCCTGTTCAACAAGGTGATGCAGACCTTCGCGAACGAGCAGACCGACCAGCTTCCCAGAGGCAAATTCCCTGGCGCGGAAGGCGAACTGTTCGGAGGACAGTTCGTCGTGGCGGCGCTGTTACCCGTGCTCGACCGGCTTGATGCGACCTTCTTGCAGGCGCTCGACGATCCGGACTTCCGCCGCGATCTGGATGCTCTTCTGCTCGATCATGTATGCCGACCGACACCGCTGACCCGGCTGAAGGCGGCCGGCCGGCAAGGGGCTTCGATCTTCCTAAAGAGGGAGGATCTGAGCAACGGGCAGGGGGCGGGCGCGGCGGCGGTCGTCGGCCAATGCCTGCTGGCGCAGCGCATGGGTATGTCCGATGTCGTCGCCGACACCGGATCGGGCGAACATGGCGTCGCGGTCGCCGCAGCGGCGGCGCGACTTGGGCTTAAGGCGACGATCTATATCGGGCGGGGTGCGGCAGGCACCTATCGCGCCATGATCGATCGCATGCGCAGCCTCGGCGCGCAGGTCGTGCTGGTGCCCCCCGACATATCGGTCCTGCACGGGGCGATGAGCCGCGCCTTGCAGCACTGGATGGGCGATGCGGAGCGCTGCCTCTACGTCGCTGGCGCGCCGGTCGGTGCCCATCCCTATCCAACGATCGTTCGCCATTTTCAGGCTGTTATCGGGGCGGAGGCACGGGCGGCTTTGCTGGATCGCACGGGCCGGCTGCCCACCATTGCGATCGCGGTAATGGATGGCGGGGCGGCGGCCTCCGGGCTTTTCTCTGCCTTTCTTGACGATCCGCAGGTTTCCTGCCTGATCGCCGAACCTGGCGAGGCGGGGGGCGCGCTGTCGCATGGACGCCCCGGCATCTTCCATGGCGCGCGCACGCTGCTGCTGCAGGACGAGGATGGGCAAATCCGCCGTGTCGGTTCGGCTGCGGCCGGTGCCTCCTATTCGGCGGCGGGCCCCGAACTGGCGGCCTGGCTGCGATCGGGGCGTATCGCTGTTCGCGCCGTGCCCGATGCCGATGCGGTCGAAGCGATGCGCCACCTCGCCTGGAAGCATGGGCTGGCGCTGTCGTTCGAAAGCGCCTTCGGGGTCGCGCTGGCCCGGTCGGAGGCGGCTCGGCTACCCGCCGATGCCACCATTTTATGCGTCACCGCAGCGGCGGGCGTCGTCGACCATCATCTTCTGGATGTCGCATGAGCTCGTCCTCATCCCGTCTCGCGCGCCGCTTTGCGCTTCGTGCGGCGGAAGGTCGTACCGCCCTGATCTTCTACATCGTCGCCGGCGATCCTGCTGTCGCGCTGTCGCCTCGGCTGCTGCACGCGCTTGTTGAGGGCGGTGCGGATGCGATCGAACTGGGCTATCCCTTTGCCGACGCGATCCTTGATGGCCCGGTCATCCGCCGCGCCAACCGCCGTGCGCTCGATGCCGGCAGCAGTCTCGACGCCACGCTCGATATCGTCCGCCGCTTTCGCGAGGGAGATCAGGACACACCGCTGATCCTCATGGGTTACGCCAATCCGGTTCTGTCGCGAGAGGCCGGCGGATTTGTGGGACTGGGCGAGGCTGGCGCCGATGGCCTCATCCTGCCCGATCTGCCGCCGCGCGAGGCCGTCGCCTATCTGCCGGCCATGCGGTCCGCGGGTCTGGTGCAGATTCCGCTGCTGCCCGCAGGCACGGTCGCCGATCCCGCCTTGCTCCGTACCGAAGGCTTTGGCGGCTTTCTCTATGTGATCCCGCAGGCGGGCCCTACGGGCGGGGCGACGGCGGGGGGCGATGCGGTGCGGCAGGCCGTGGAGCGGGGCCGGACGCTGTCCGATCTTCCGGTCGGGGTCGGCTTCGGCATCAAGACGCCCGACATCGCCCGCGATTTTGCCCGCCATGCCGATGCGGTGATCGTCGGTTCTGCGCTGGTGGACTTCATCGACGCGCGGGCGGCGACGTCGACGCCGCAGGAGCTGGCCGCAGAGGTGCGCGGTTTCTGCGAGACGTTCAGGCGCGCAATCGACGGCGCCTGATCAGAACGAAGGCTGTGAGCGTCGCGATCAGGCAGAGTGCGGGAGCAAGGGTCGACTGCGGGTAGAGCGCGGCGATCGGCTCACTGCCGCGCAAGGCACCGATGGCATAGGAGCCAATCCCTACGCCGACCATCATCGCCGCCGTCAGCATCGACGCAATCCAGGAAATTGCGCGCGGGGTCGGGGCTGCCGCGAAGGCCACCAGCATCGGGAAGAAGGCCGAGCAGGACAGGCCGGCAGCAGCAAAGGCGAGAAGTGCGCTGACGGGGCTTCCGACCCCCGGCAAGGCGAGCTGGGTGAGCATGATCGAGACCGGCAGCGACAGCAGGAAGGCGACCGGCGACAGCCAGCCTGCAATGACTGTCGCGAGCAGGCGACCGAGAGTGAGCGCGGCCCAGAAGCAGGTGAGCGCCAGGGCGGCTGCCTGCGGGTCGAGACCGCGTTCGTCGGTGAGGAAGACGATAGCCCAGTTGGAAAAGGTACCTTCTGCAACGGAATAGAACATCGCTGCGGCGGCGCAAAGCCAGAAGAACAGGCTGCGGCCCGGATGCCGTCCAGCCGCGGCGTGCGCGTCCTCGCGTAGAGGAACGGGCAGGGGCGCCCTGAGGCTCAGTAGTGCGAGCAGGCCGGCGGTGACGGCGAGCGCGACCGGCCCGGCGATCCACAGTCCGATCCGGTCCAGCGCCGCGAACAGGATCGGCGCCAGCGTCAGTCCGGCACCCGCGCACATGTGGAGCGCTGTCACCGCAGCACCCTGGCGAGCAGGAAAGAGCAGCGCGGCAAAGGCGTTGAGCGGCCCGCCGCCAAAGCCGAAGCCGAAGCCGAAGAGGGCGGTGGCAGCCATGACCATCGACAAGGCCGCGCCCGACGACGCTCCGGCCGACAAAGCCAGCAGCGTTTCGGCAAGACAGAAGGCGATCAGCGAGACGACATACATCGCCTTGAGCGACACGCGGCCTTCGGCCGCGCCTCCGGCCAGCGCGCCGACCACCGCCGCGATCAGCTGCGGCAGATAGATCGACCCATAAGCCTCGTTCGAGAAACCGTGGATCGAACGCAGGACGAGGCTGCTGGCGGGGAAGGACACCAGCGTAAGGCCGATGACCAGTCCGCCCAGATACACCGAAATCGCTGCGGCGAGATTGCCGCCTGCCTTGTCTCCGCTCGCCACCGCCATGACGTCCCCCTCGCCAACTTGGAAAGAGGGAAGGCTAGCCGTCCGGATGCACCGGCTCTGTCCATCGGCGGCACCGCCTGTCCAATGGCTGCACCGACCGATGGGCGATGGCTCAGCTGCCCTCGCTCTCCTTCAGCGCGGCGGCGCGCATACCGAGATAGGCGCGGATTTCCTCGACCTGTTCAGGCTTCAGCATGTCGCGGAAGCTGATCATGCCGCGCTGCTGCAGGATGCCGTCGAGCACCACCTGATGGAAAAGTTCGCGGCTGGCGATGGTCGGCGAGCGGCGCAGATCGGGGATCACGCCCGCCGAATAGCCGCCCGGGCCGTGGCAGAGGCTGCACTGCCCGGCATAGAGAGCCAGGCCGCGTTCGGCCGCACCGGCGGGGAAGCTGTCGGTGACGAGCTGCGCCGGCATCACCGGCTTCTGATAGGGCGGCAGGCTTGCCTTGCCGTCGAGCTTGAAGACCAGGATCCGTCCATTGGGCCGCTTGTGCGGATTGGGCACGAAGGGCGAGCTTACGCCGTAGCTGCCGCCGAGGCCCGCCATCACCGCGATATATTGCTCGCCGTCGAGCGAGAAGGAAATCGGGGCCGCGATCACGCCATTTTGTGCGTCGAAGCTCCACAGCTTCTTGCCGTCCTTGGCGTCGAAGGCGGAGAAGCTACCATCGGGCTGGCCTTGGAACAGAAGGTTGCCGGCGGTCGAGAGAATGCCGCCATTGGACGGTGCGGGATGCTCGACCGTGAAGCGGGCCTCCTGCTTGACCGGGTCCCAGGCGAGCAACCGGCCCTTGGTCGCGGCGCGCGCGGCGGCTAGTTGGGCGTCGCTCTGCGGGCCGAGCAGGGAGAGCGAGCCGTTGCCGAGATTCCAGTGGCCCGGACGATAAGTGAAATTTTTGTCGTCGGCATAGCCGAATCCCATCAACTGCACGGGGATGTAGACGAGGCCGGTCTTAGGGCTGAACGACATCGGATGCCAGTTGTGCGCGCCGAAGGCGCTCGGCATCGCCAGGAATTCCTTGCCTGACTCGGTATAGCGCGCTTCGGGGCGGACCAGCGGACGCCAGCTCTTCTCGTCATAGCCGTCGGCCCAGTTGACCGGCACGAAATTCTTGATCGAGACCGGCGTACCGGAGGCACGATCGATCACGTAGAAGAAGCCGTTCTTGGGCGCGTGGAACAGCACCTTGCGCGGCTTTCCGCCTACCGGCATGTCGGCCAGGATGATCGGTTGGGTGGCGGTGAAGTCCCATTCCTCGCCGGGCACCTCCTGGAAATGCCATTTATAGGCGCCGGTGTCGGGATCGAGCGCGACGATCGAGGACAGGAACAGATTGTCGCCTTCGTCGCCCGAACGAACCCGCCGGTTCCATGGGCTGCCATTGCCGACGCCGATCAGAATCTGGTTGAGCTCCTGATCATAGACGATCGCGTCCCACACGGTCCCGCCGCCGCCGACTTCCTTCCAAGCGCCGTTCGGGCCCCAACTCTTGTTGCCGATCTTCTCGAAGATCGCGTCCGACGCGGCACCATCGGGCTTACCGTTCGGATTGGGTACGGTGTAGAAGCGCCAGACCAGCTTTCCGTTGGCGGCGTCATAGGCGCTGACATAGCCGCGCACGCCATATTCGGCGCCGCCATTGCCGATCAGCACCTTGCCGCGCACGACGCGTGGGGCGCCGGTGATTGTGTAGGGGCGGCTGGTGTCGGTCGTCTGGACGTCCCAGAGGACCTTGCCGCTGGCGGCGTCGAGCGCGATCAGCCGACCGTCGAGCGCGCCGACGAAGACTTTGCCTTCGTAGACGGCGACGCCCCGGTTCACGACGTCGCAGCAGGCGTCATAGCCTTTGCGGCCGTTGACGGCGGGGTCATAGGACCAGAGCAGCTTGCCGCTGCGCGCATCGAGCGCATAGACCTTGGACCAGGCGCTGGTCGTGTACATAACCCCGTCGACGACGATCGGATTGGCTTCCTGCCCGCGGTCGGTGTCGAGGTCGTGATACCAGGCGAGTTTCAGCCGCCCGACGGTCGAGGCGTCGATCTGATCGAGCGGGCTATAATGGTCCTCGGCATAGTTGCGGCCGGTGTTCAGCCAGCTGCCGGGCTCCGCATCGGCCTTCTCAAGCCGCTGCTGCGTGATCCATCCCGCCCTGTCCGCCGCGCCGGCTCCGGCTGCGATCGCAAAAGCCATCGCTGCGACGGCTGCGCCCTTCGCCAAGCGATTGCCCATGCCGACAAAACGGCGCGTCGCGCCCAAGGCCTGTCGTCCCGCCACCCTGACTCTCCTCTCCAGTGTCCGGGGAGCGCCGTTCCGCTTTCCCGGGCAGGCCCCGCTCGATTTTACGGTACCTGGTTCCGTTATCATGATGCGGCATTGCGGGCTGGTCAATCTGCGCTTATTCGAATGTCCCGATCGAACCCTTGCCGAAATGCGTATGGAGCTTGCTGAAACTGGCAAGGGTCGCGGCAAGAACTTGCGCGATGAGTGGTGCCATTGTCTGCACCGCGCAATGGCCTTAGCAGACGCGCATGATCGCTCAGGTTGAACCCTTCCACGCCATCGCCATAAGCCGCATCGCCCATGCCTTGTCGACGGCAGGGCGGTCGATCATCCACATGGAGTTCGGCCAGCCATCGACCGGGGCCCCCGCCGAGGCAATCGCGGCCGCGCACCGCATCCTCGACAATGATCCCATGGGCTATTGGGAGAGCATGCCGCTGAAAGAGCGGATCGCCCGCTATTATGTCGAGAATCATGGGGTCGAGGCCGATCCCGAGCAGGTCATCCTCACCTGCGGCGCATCGCCCGCCTTCGTGCTCGCGCTGTCCTGCCTATTCCGCCCCGGCGCACGCGTGGCGCTCGCCCGGCCGGGCTATGTCGCCTATCGCAACACGCTGCGCGCCATGTATCTGGAGCCGGTCGAGATCGGCTGCGGGCCCGAGGAACGCTACCAGCTCACCGCCGCAGCGGTCGCAGCCCTCGTGCCAGCGCCCGACGGGCTGATCGTCGCGAGCCCGGCCAATCCGACCGGCACCGTGATCGCGCCCAACGAACTCGCCGCCATCGCCGCCATCTGCCGCGAGCGCGGGATCAGGATCATCTCGGACGAAATCTACCACGGGCTCGGCTATGGCGTGCCGACCGCGTCGATGCTCGAACGGGATCCGGACGCACTGATCGTCAACAGCTTCTCTAAATATTACAGCATGGCGGGCTGGCGGCTCGGCTGGTTGCTCGTGCCGCGCGACCTGATCCCTGCGGCGCGGGCGCGGATGGGCAATTTGTTCCTGACCCCGCCCGTTCTGGCACAGCGCGCGGGGCTGGTCGCCTTCGACTGTCGCGACGAGCTCGAAGGACATCTGCGCACTTACGCCCGCAACCGCGATCTGCTGCTCGACGCGCTGCCAGCGATGGGGCTGCAGCAGATCGCGCCGCCCGACGGCGCCTTCTACATCTATGCCGATATCGGCCACCTGACCGACGACAGCATCGCCTTCTGCGAGCGACTGCTGCGTGAGACCGGCGTGGCGACTGCTCCCGGGCTCGATTTCGACCCGGTCGACGGACATCGTTTCATCCGCTTCAGCTTTGCTGTCTCGACCGCGCTGATCGAGGAGGCGATCCGGCGGATGATCCCCTGGTTCGAGACGCAGCCGCGCATCGACTGACCGGCCTTTCGGGGCGGCACGCCTCTGGAAAATCGCCCGCCGCGTGATCATCTGCCATCCGACCGATCGGATGCAAAAGGGAGATCAAAACGATGCGCAAGGCGGCAATCGCGGCGGCCCTGCTTCTGGGGGCAGCGGTGACGATACCGGCCTGGCAGGAGCGTGGATCGGAAGCTCCGGCGGCAAATGGCGTTGCCCTGGCAGCCTCAGGCGAGCCCGTGCCGCTCGACCGGCTGAGCGTCGCGCCGCTGGTGAAGCGGGTGTCGCCCGCCGTCGTCAACATCGCGGTCGCTTATCCCTCGCCCTATGCGCAGAATCCGCTACTGCGCGATCCCTATTTCCGTCGCTTCCTGGGCGTGCCGGACTCGGCGGTGCAGCCGCGCATGTCGGCAGGCTCGGGCGTGATCATCGATGCGGCACGCGGGCTCGTGCTGACCAACAACCATGTCGTCGGCGGCGGTTCGGCGATCCTCGTCGTCCTTCAGGACAAGCGGCAGTTTCAGGCCGAACTTCTCGGCACCAGTCCACAGGCCGATCTGGCGGTCCTCCGCATCCCCCCTGAAAAGCTCGTCGCAGCGCCACTGGCTCCCACCGATAGTGCGGAGGTGGGCGACTATGTCGTCGCGATCGGCAACCCCTTCGGCCTTGGCCAGACCGTCACAGCGGGCATCGTCAGCGCACTGGGACGCGGCCTGACACCGCAGAGTGGCATCGGCCTGATCCAGACGGACGCGCCGATCAATCCCGGCAATTCGGGCGGCCCGCTCATCAACATGCGCGGTGAGGTGATCGGTATCAACACCGCCATCCTCGCGCCGGGCGGCGAAGGCAATATCGGTATCGGCTTCGCCGTCCCGGCCAGCGTCGTGCGATCGGTGTTGGGCGAAGCGCGACGCGCGATCTGACCTGCGCCTTCAGAGCCTCTCCAGCAATTCCCGAATGGGTATGAAGGCGAAGGCCACCGAACTGTCGGCGACGCCATAAGGCACGAACAGATTGTCGCCGTGGCGCAGAGCGCCGCAGGTGTAGACGACGTTCGGCACATAGCCTTCGCGGTCTTCGTCTTGTGGCGCGAGGATCGGCTGTCGCGTTCGCCCCAGCACCTTGCCCGGGTCGTCCCGGTCGAGCAGGATCGCCCCGATCGAATATTTGCGCATGGCACCGACGCCATGGGTGAGCAGCAGCCAGCCCTCGTCGAGTTCGATCGGCGGCCCGCAATTTCCGATCTGGATGAACTCCCACGGGTAAGCTGGTGCCAGCAGCGGTGCGCCATCTTCCCAATGGTCGACTTCGTCCGAAGTCAGCAGGAAGAGATTCTGCCCGTCCTGCCGGCCGATCATCATGTAGCGCCCGCCGATCTTGCGCGGGAACAGCGCCATGCCCTTGTTGCGTGCGGCGGCGCCGCGCATCGGGATCAGGTCGATCGATCGGAAGTCGCGCGTGCGCATCAGCTCCGACTGGATGTCGCGACCCGAATAGGCGGTGTAGGTCCCGATATATTCGGTACTGCCGTCGTCATGGGCGAAGTGGGTGAGGCGCAGGTCCTCCAGGCCATTCCGCTGGGCCGGGGTCATCGGGAAGATCACCGTACCCGACAAGGTGCTGTCGCGATGCCGCTCGACCCTGATCGGCCCGTCCTGATCGCGTATGCCATCGGCATCGGGGGCATCGGCGGCCGTGGCGAAGGGCGGTTCCGGCGCAAGTTCGAGGTCGGCATCGACCGTGATCAGCCCCTCTCGAAAGGCAATCGAACTGATATGCCCTTCACCCACTGCGCGCAGCGACATGAGGATGCGCAGCGTGTTGCGTGAAAGACCCGACTGGTCGGGGTGCGGAACTACGCTGGGGTTCATCAGCGCGGCGGCTGCATAGCTATATTCGTGGCAGAAATACGCACCGATCAGCTGCTTGCGCTCGTCCTCCAGAGCGTTGCTGTCTATCCCCAATTGATAGGCGATCTGCTCATAGCGCGTCGAGAAGACCCGGCGTGTCTGCCAGTGCCGTGCCTCGAAATCAGCGAGGACCAGCGCCAGTTGGCGGCGTGTTTCGTCCATGTCGAGGGCGAGCACGGCGCTGACCAGCCTTTGCGCGCGACCGGGCTCTGACCCATTGGCCTGCCAGGCAAGGTGGAAGGGGCGAACCACGACGCGCGAGGCGTCGGCGGTCAGGCGAAGGCGGTGATTATGATCAGCGAGCATAGGCTCCCGGGTGTTGGTGGGACGGCGGACCGTCCCGCCAGCTCCGCTCAGGCAGCCGTACGGGCGGGTCGGTTATCCCGTTTCTCGCCGAGCGAACGCATGGAGGCGTTGGCTAGTTGCAGAGCCAGAATGGATTCTGCGCCCTGATTGCGATTGACCCCATGCGGCATGAGGCCGTCGTGGCAGCCGCCGTCGGCTCCGTCAGCCAGAGGCAGCCCGAGGTCATTGTCTCCGAGGAACCAGCCATAAGCTCGCCACGCCTGATCCAGCCATTGTGGATCGTCGGTCACCGCCATTGCTGCGCTGCAGGCATCGATCATGGCCTGCGCCTCCAACGGCTGCTGGTCGAAAGGGAGCGGAGCCGCATAGGGTCGCTGGAAGCTGTCGGTGCCGACTGGGCGGAAGGCCCCGGCGGGGTTGGTCTGGACATCCGCGATCCACTGCAGCGTTTCAAGCCCTATCCCGATGGCCTCCCTATCGCCGAGCAACTGGCCGGCCCGTAACAACGCCTCGGGCAAACGGGCATTGTCATAGGCCAGTACGGTTTCGAACCAGGCCCAGTCGGGGCGGCGCGACGCGACAAGCAGCCGCTTGAGCGTGTCGACACTCTGCTCGAGCATGGCCCTTGCAACGGGGTGATCGCTTCGTTCCTCAAGGCGATGCACGGCACCGAGCGCGGCAAAGGCCGAAGCGCGCGGGGAGATCAACGCATTGGCCAGAGGAGCAGCGCGGTCGAACATCTCGGCGGCCCAGCTGCGGATTCCGGCATCCTTCGCTTGCGCAGCGGCGCAGCCCAGCGCCCACAGCGTCCGGCCGTTGCTGTCCTCCGAACCTTCCGTCTCGCACCAGCTGCGGTCATAATCCATGAAATTGCGGAACCGGCCACGCTCGGCATTCCAGGCGTGATGAATGAAGGCGGCATAGGTCGAAGCAAGCGATGCCGTGGCCGTTTCCATCTCGCCACCAAGACGGCACATCAAAATCAGCGCGCGCGCATTGTCGTCGATGCAATAGCCATGGTTGCGGTCCGGCACGCTGTGAACGCCGTGCTGGAGCATGCCCGTTCCGTCGGTCATCCGCCTTACCGCTTCGAGCGAGGGGCGGAGGGGGCGGCGGGTGTTGAAGCGACCGATATAAGGCCGCGCCTTGTTGGCATCCTCCATCAACCCGATCGCGCGTTCTACCGCACGCGGCCAGAGAAGGTCGCGGCCCAGCGCATAAGCGCGGTGCGCGAGTGCTTCGCGTGCCTCATCGTCGTCGAGCAATCCGAGGACCGCACCGGCCAGTGCTTGTGCATCGTGGGGCGGAACGAGCATGCCGTGATCCTGAGCGAGCAATTCCGCTGCGTGAAGATAAGGGGTAGAGACGACCGGCTTGCCGAGGCCAATCGCATAGGACAGCGTGCCCGACGTGATCTGCGCCATGTTTAGATAGGGCGTCACATAGACGTCGCTCGCCTCCAGCCAGTCGAGCAGCTCTTCCTGGTCTAGAAAATCGCCGATGAAACGGACGTTGCTCGCCACACCCAGCTCCTCCGCGCGCGTCATGAGGCTCTCGCGCAAAGCTTCGCCTTGCTCGCGGATGAGATTGGGGTGGGTCGCGCCGATCACCACATAGAGGACCTCCGGGTGACGCTCGACGATCGCGGGCATGGCGTCGATCATGAAGCCTATGCCCTTGTCCGGCGCGAGCAGACCGAAGGTCATCACGACCTTGCGGCCCGCAACGGCGAATCGGCGCTTCGCCCTTTCCGGCTCGACATAGGCCCGGTCGGGCACACCATGCGGGATCACGGAAATCCGTTCGGCGGCCACGCCATAGACCTGCTGCAATATCGTCTTGCCGCGCTCGGCCATGACGATCAGATGCGTGCATCGCGCCAGCAACCGATCGAATACGCCACGCTCCGCGGCGGAGGGCTTCTCCAGTACGGTGTGGAGATTGGCGATGACAGGGAGCGTCGACCGTTCGAGCAGCCGCAAGACATGCTCGCCGGCCGGACCGCCAAAGATCCCGAACTCGTGCTGCAGCCAGATAGCCTGCGCGCCGCTCGCCTCGATCAGCCCGGCGGTGAGCCGATAGGATGCCAGATCGTCGGCGACGATCGTGCGGATATCGTCGGGATATGCAACGCCGGACCCGTCATCCATCGCATAATGATCGACGATGAGCTGCGGGAACCGCTCGCGCAGCGCGTCCACAACGTGGGAGGTGAATGTCGCAAGTCCGCATCGGCGGGGGAGGGCATTTCCAACCACGGCGATATGCTCGATCACACCCGGAGATGCGCTGCCGCTGCGATCGGCTACGGCTGTTTGAAAAATGGAGCGGACCTGATTGAGCATGCGATGCGCTTCCTTCCGGTACGGCGACCCCCGAAAAATGATGCTGCGGCGCAATAGTTTCATTGGTTTCGGAAGCGGCTCGCAAAATAGTCCGCGCATGAGCCGAGCGGGATTCTCCGGGTTGCCGGTGGGTTCGGCGGAAACAAAAGGGTGACGCGAGGATTATACGCCGCGCCGCCGAACGAATGGCGGTTCTGCTGGACGTCCGCACCTTATGATCGTTGCCGATACACCGCGCTTTACCCACATCGCCCGAGAGGTCTGGAAGCCGCTCTTGTTTCTGTTCCTGTGGGACGTGGTCGTGACCATCGCTTATTATGTCCTGCCGTTCAGAGCGCCGGGGCTTCCGTTGACGCTGTTCGGCTCGGCACTCGCGCTGTTCCTCGGCTTCCGCAGCAACTCGGCCTATCAGCGGTGGTGGGAAGGGCGCGGTCTGTGGGGTCAGATGATCAACGCCAGCCGCAGCCTCGCCCGTGCAGCAAAGGCCTATCTGTCGGACCCAGAGGCGGATCCCGTCCGTCGTGAGATCATCCTGCGGCAGATCGCCTATGTGCATGCGTTACGTTGCCAACTGCGTCGTCAGCCTATGGATGAGAATGTCGAACGCTATCTGCCCGACGGCCCGGCGCAGAAGTCGCTCCAGCGGACCAACGTCGCCAATGGCGTGATCGAAGGCATGGGCATGCGCGTCGAGCAGGCGCGTGCCCATGGCTGGATCGACACCATCCAGCAAGCGTCGCTCGAACGGGTGATGGTCGACATATCGAATGCGCAAGGCGGGATGGAGCGGCTCAAAAACACCCCTCTGCCGAACCAATATCGATTCTTCCCCATGATTTTCACCCACCTGTTCTGCATCTTTCTGCCGATCGGACTGGTCGAAACGCTGGGCTTTGCGACGCCGTTCGGATCGACCGTGGCCGGCCTCATGTTCCTAGCGGTCCTTGCGGTGGGCGACGATCTGGTCGACCCCTTCGCCAATACCGTCCATGATCTGCCGCTCAGTGCGATGTGCCGTACGATCGAGATCGATCTTCTGCAGGCGCTGGGTGAGCCGGCCCCCGAGCCGCTGGAGCCGGATCGCCGCAACATCCTGTGGTAGGTCGCGAAAGTTCGCGCGCGCCGTCGCTTTTGCTTGGGCGGTGATGACGCTGCAGTTATGACCTCACCGAACCAGCCGTGCTCGTCCGCTTCAGACCGGCGGCGGCCGCATTCGGGAGACAGGACATGGTCAACATCGGCATCGACGAGCAGGATCGCAAGACGATTTCGGAAGGGTTGGGGCGCCTGCTGGCGGACACCTACACCCTCTATCTGACGACCCACAACTTCCATTGGAACGTGACCGGGCCGATGTTCAACAGCCTGCACGCGATGTTCATGGCGCAATATACCGAGCTGTGGAACGCCGTCGACCCGATCGCCGAGCGCATCCGCTCGCTGGGCTTTCCCGCCCCGGGCTCCTATGCGCAGTTCTCGGAACTGAGCTCGCTCCCCGACGCGCCGGCAACCCCGCCCAAGGCGCTGGAGATGGTCGCGATCCTGGCGAAAGGCCACGAAGCCGCCGCCCGCACCGCGCGCTCGCTCTACCCTGCCGTCGAGGCCGCAAGCGACGAACCGACCGCCGACCTGCTCACCCAGCGCATCGGCATCCACGAACAAACCGCCTGGATGCTGCGCGCGCTGCTGGAGGAGTGAGGGGGCGGGTGGGGCGGGCGAAAGCTCGCCCCAGACTGCTGTCGCGGTCCACTCTAAACGTACGCGCTATAGAGAAGCTGGTCTGTGAGATTCAGGCACCGACGCTTCGATGCAGATCACTGATTCTGCGATATAATCGCTAGAAGAGTGGTGCCCAGGAGAGGACTCGAACCTCCACGGCCTTGCGGCCACTGGCACCTGAAGCCAGCGCGTCTACCAATTCCACCACCTGGGCATTTCCGGTTGCGGAGCCGGGCGGATAGCGGCGCTCCTTGTGCCTTGTCAACAGCTTCCTTGCAGGGCAATGCGGAGAAAATCGCAGCATCAAGGGAATATGGGCATGAGCCGTCTTGTCACTCTGTTCGGAGGTGGTGGTTTCCTCGGACGTTATGTTGCGCAGGAGCTGCTGAAAGCGGGCGCGCGCGTTCGAATCGCGGAGCGTGATCCGTCCGACGCCCACTTTCTGAAGCCCCTGGCCGGGCTGGGCCAGATCCAGTTCGTCCCCGCGAGCATCACCAATGCCGCCAGTGTCGAGCAAGCGATCGCCGGTGCCGATTCGGTCGTGAACCTTGTCGGCATCCTCAAGGGCGACTTCACCGCCATTCATCGCCGGGGTGCCGAGACTGTCGCGAAGGCAGCGGCAGCAGCGGGCGTCGAATCGCTGGTCCACATCTCGGCCATCGGTGCCGATCCCGAATCGCCTTCGGCTTATGGTCGCAGCAAGGGGGAGGGCGAGGCCGTAGTGCGCGAGGCTTTCCCGCAGGCGACGATCCTGCGGCCTTCGATCGTGTTCGGCCAGGAAGACGGCTTCCTCAACCGCTTTGCGGCGATGCTTTCGCTGCCGGTCGTGCCCGTGCTGCGCGGCGCGGTGAAGTTCCAGCCGATCTGGGCGGCGGACGTCGCGCGGGCGGTGGCGGGGGCCATCCTCGATCCGAAGCGCCATGGCGGTTTCACTTATGAACTGGGCGGGCCCGAAACGATCTCGATGCTCGAGCTGCACCACTGGCTCGCCAAGGCGACCGGCCGGACGCCTACGATCCTGCCGATTCCCGATACCTTGGGTGGTCCGCTCGTGAGCGCCATGAGCTTGCTGCCGGGGGCGCCGATCACGCGCGACCAGTGGCTGATGCTGCAGGCCGACAATGTCGTCTCGCCGGGCGCGAAGGGAATCGATGCTTTCGGTGTCACGCCGACCCCGATGGAGGCCGTGGCGCCGGCCTGGCTGGTCAGCTTCCGCCCCAGCGGTCGCTTCGGCACCAGCACCAAGCCGGCCTGATCGATCGCATCATGGAAATGTCGCTATTGTCGATCATCCTCCTCGGCATCGTCGAGGGGCTGACCGAGTTCATCCCCGTGTCCTCCACCGGCCATCTGATCCTGGCCGGCGAGGTTATGCAGGTCCCGCACGGGACCGAGACCTTCGACATCGTCATCCAGCTGGGCGCGATCCTGGCGGTCGTGGTGCTCTATCGGCAGCGCTTTGCAGCGGTGCTGGCAGGGCTGGCGCGGCGCGATCCGACCGCGATCGCCTTCACGCGCAACGTCCTCGTCGGCTTCCTGCCCTCGGCGGTCATAGGCGCAATTGCCTATGGCGCGATCAAGGCGATGCTCAACACGCCGATCATCGTCGCGGTCGCGCTGATCCTCGGCGGAATCGCGATCCTGCTGATCGAACGGAGCGTACAGCGCGTCACGTGCGATACGGTTGAGGGAATGCCGGTCCGGACGGCGCTCGGCATCGGCTTCGTGCAATGCCTGTCGATGATCCCGGGGGTCAGCCGGTCGGGCGCCACGATCATGGGCGCGCTGACGATGGGCGTCGAGCGCCGGACGGCGGCGGAATACAGCTTCTTTCTCGCGATCCCGACGATGATGGGGGCCACGACGCTCGCGGTGTGGAAGGCGCGCCACGAACTGGGCGACGCGCAGCTGACCGCGATCGGCATCGGCTTCCTGGTGTCGTTCCTCGTGGCCATCGTCGTGATCCGCTGGTTCCTGAACGTCGTGACCCGGCACGGTTTCGCACCTTTCGCCTGGTACCGCATTGTGGCGGGCAGCATCGCTTTGATTTGGCTGATTTTTAGATAGGTCCGATACGGACTTATAAATGCGAAGATAGGGGTTCCGGTATAGGGTTCGATTCTAAATCCACAGAATTTAAGTCAGTTTATCTGTCATAAATTGCGTTTTACGCGTGACTCTGCCGCCCGGCTGTGAGATTTGGCCTCCGAACCGGAGGACAAATCATGGCCGATGAGCCGATGCTGAAGTTCGTGCGCGTGGATCAGGATTATCCCGACAAGCGGGAGGCCGATGCGCGCATTGCCGACTTCGCCGAGATTTCGGCGCGTTATGCCGGAGACAAAGCCGAGGAACAGGCGTCGCGCTGCTCGCAATGCGGCGTGCCTTATTGTGCCACGCATTGCCCGCTCCACAACCATATTCCGGACTGGCTTCGTCTCACCACCGAAGGGCGGTTGCGCGAGGCTTATGAGCTGTCGAACGCGACCTCGACCATGCCCGAAATCTGCGGCCGGATCTGTCCACAGGACCGGCTGTGCGAAGGCAATTGCGTCATCGAATTCGCCGGCCATGGCGCAGTGACCATCGGCTCGGTCGAGAAGTACATCACCGACACCGCCTGGGAGCAGGGCTGGGTCGAGCCGGTGCAGGTCGGGCCGGACCGCGGCCAGTCTGTCGGGGTGATCGGGGCGGGGCCTGCGGGGCTGACCGTCGCAGAGTTGATGCGCGCGCGCGGCTATGACGTCCACGTCTATGACCGGCACGACCGTGCGGGAGGATTGCTGACCTATGGCATCCCGGGGTTCAAGCTCGAAAAGCCGGTCGTCATGCGCCGCGTGCAGCGGCTCGCCGAGGCGGGCATCGTCTTTCACCAGGGGTTCGAGGTCGGCCGCGACGCGACGCTCGCCGAACTGCGCGAGCGCCACGATGCGGTGCTGATCGCGACCGGCGTGTACAAGCCGCGCGCGATCAAGGCGCCGGGCGTCGGCTCGACGGGGATCGTCGAGGCGCTCGACTATCTGACCGCATCGAACCGCAAGAATTTCGGCGATGCCGTGCCCGCCTTCGACGAAGGGCTGCTCGACGCTAAGGGCAAGAAGGTCGTCGTCATCGGCGGCGGCGACACCGCGATGGACTGCGTCCGCACCGCGATCCGCCAGGGTGCGGAGTCGGTCCGCTGCCTCTATCGCCGCGACCGCGCCAACATGCCGGGCTCGCAACGCGAGACCAAGAATGCCGAGGAGGAGGGCGTCGAGTTCGTCTGGCTGTCCGCGCCCGAGGCGTTCGACGGCGAGGGGAGTGTGGCCGGCGTCCGCGCGATCAAGATGCGGTTGGGCGAGCCCGATGCCTCGGGCCGGCGCACGCCCGAGGCCGATCCGGGCAGCGAGTTCCGCCTGGAGGCGGACCTCGTGATCAAGGCGCTCGGCTTCGACCCGGAGGACCTGCCGACGATGTTCGGCGCGCCCGAGCTTTCGGTTACGCGCTGGGGCACGCTTCGCGTCGACCATCGCACCATGCAGACGTCGGTCGAGGGCGTGTTCGCCGCAGGCGACATCGTTCGCGGCGCCAGCCTCGTCGTCTGGGCGATCCGCGACGGGCGTGACGTCGCCGAACGGATGCACAAATATCTGCGTGAGAAGGCGAAGGCGGCTGCTGCCGAGATGGTGGCGGCATGAGGCGGCCTTTTTCCTGTCGGGCGGCACTTGCGCTGACGGCTGCCGTCGCGGCGCTGGCTGCTGCTTCGGCCCCGGCCGCCATGCCGTCGGACAGCAAGCCTGCGCTCGAAGCCGCAGCGGCAGTGTCCGATCCTGTCGCGCTGGCGCTCGCATCTCGCATTGCCGCAGCGATTCTGCCCGACGGGACCTTTCAGAAGGTCATGGATGCGTCGATCGGGCAGATGTCCAAGTCGATGATGGACAGCATGCTGTCCATGCCGATCAATATGCTCGCCCAGTCGCTGGGACAGGACCCAGAGAAGATCAAAGCTCTGGATTCGACCCGCTTTCGGGATGTGCTGACCATCATGGACCCGGCTTTTCAAGAGCGGACCAACCGATCGATGGCGGTGATGGCGAGCGAGATGGGCCAGCTGATGACGACCATGGAGCCGAGCTTCCGCGAAGGTCTGGCGGAAGCCTATGCGCGCAAGTTCAGTCCTGCCGAACTGCGCGCGATCGACGCGTTCTTCCAGACTGGCGCGGGCAAGGCCTTTGCCGCTGGATCGATGACGATCCAGACCGATCCGGCCTTCCTGGCGCGGATGCAGCAATTGATGCCGGCGATGATGAAGGCGCTGCCCCAGATCATGAAGACGATCGAGCAGCGGACGGCCGACCTGCCAAAGCCGAAAAAGCCGCAGGAGCTGAGCCCTGCAGAGCGTGAACGCCTTGCGACCTTGCTGGGGCTCGACCCCGCGGAGATGAAGTGATGACCCACAGCGAAAACGACCGGATGGCGTCCGAGCGCGAGCGGCTCGCCCGTGAGGGCATGTACCGGCCGGAATATGAGGGCGATGCCTGCGGCGTCGGCCTGGTCGCGGCGACCGATGGCAAGGCCTCGCGCCGGGTAGTGTCGGCGGCGATCGACGCGCTGAAGGCGGTCTGGCACCGCGGCGCGGTCGATGCCGACGGCAAGACCGGCGACGGGGCCGGCATCCATGTCGACCTGCCGGTGCGCTTCTTCGACGATGCTATCGAGCATGCCGGCCACCGGCCACTGCCCAACCGCCTGGCGGTGGGCATGGTGTTCCTGCCGCGCACCGATCTGGGCGCGCAGGAGACCTGCCGCACGATCGTCGAGAGCGAGATCATCGACTTCGGCTACACCATCTATGGCTGGCGTCAGGTGCCCGTCGACGTGTCGGTGATCGGCGAGAAGGCGCTGCAGACCCGTCCCGAGATCGAGCAGATCATGATCGCCGGGCCGATGCCCGACGCGATGAGCCTCGAGGAATTCGAGAAGAACCTCTACCTCATCCGCCGCCGGATCGAGCGCAAGGTGATCGAGGCGCAGATCCAGGGCTTCTACATCTGCTCGCTGTCGGCGCGGTCGATCGTCTACAAGGGCCTGTTCCTGGCCGAGGAACTGTCGGTCTTCTATCCCGACCTGAAGGACGAGCGCTTCGTCAGCCGCGTCGCGATCTTCCACCAGCGCTATTCGACCAACACCTTTCCGCAGTGGTGGCTGGCGCAGCCTTTCCGGTCGCTGGCGCATAATGGCGAGATCAACACGATCCGCGGCAACAAGAACTGGATGAAGAGCCACGAGATCAAGATGGCCTCGCTGGCGTTCGGCGAGCATTCGGACGAGATCAAGCCGCTGATCCCGGCCGGCGCCTCCGATACGGCGGCGCTCGATGCGGTGTTCGAGACGATCTGCCGATCGGGCCGCGACGCGCCGACCGCGAAGCTGATGCTGGTGCCCGAAGCGTGGCAGAACAGCCCCGACATGCCACCCGAGCTGCGCGCGATGTACAGCTATTTCGGCTCGGTGATGGAGCCGTGGGACGGCCCGGCCGCGCTGGCGATGACCGATGGCCGCTGGGCGGTGGCGGGCGTCGACCGTAACGCGCTGCGCCCGCTGCGCACCACGCGCACGGCGGACAATCTGCTGATCGTCGGTTCGGAAACCGGCATGGTCGTCGTGCCCGAGAGCACGATCGTCGCCAAGGGCCGCATGGGCCCGGGCCAGATGATCGTGGTCGACCTGCACGAGGGACGGATCTATGGCGACGCCGAGATCAAGGCGCGCATCGCCGCCGAGAAGCCCTATGGCGAATGGGTCAAGAATTTCCGCACCCGTGCCGATCTAGCGGCGCCGGCGGAGGACATGATCCCGCGCTGGCCGCGCGCCGAATTGCTGCGCCGCCAGGTCGCCGCCGGCATGTCGCTGGAGGATATGGAGCTGATCCTCGCCCCCCAGGTCGAGGATGCCAAGGAAGCGATCGGGTCGATGGGCGACGATACGCCGCTCGCGGTCATTTCGGACAAGCCGCGGCTGATCAGCCATTTCTTCCGCCAGAATTTCAGCCAGGTCACCAACCCGCCGATCGACTCGCTGCGCGAAACGCAGGTGATGAGCCTGAAGACGCGCTTCGGGAACCTCGCCAACATCCTCGACAATGAGGGGCAACAGGCCGACGTGCTGGTGCTCGAAAGCCCGGTGCTTCACTGCCGCGACTGGCATGCGCTGAAGGACCATTTCGGCGCGCAGGCGGCCGAGATCGACTGCACCTTCGACGCCCATGGCGGGCCCGATGCGCTGCGCCAGGCGATTGCCCGCGTCCGTGCCGAGGCCGAGACGGCGGTGCGCGAGGGCAAGGCCGAGCTGTTCCTGACCGACGAGCATGTCGGGCCGGACCGGATCGCCATCGCGATGGTGCTGGCGGCGGCCGCCGTCCACACCCACCTCGTCCGCAAGGGGCTGCGCTCCTATGCGTCGGTCAATGTCCGCTCGGCCGAATGCCTCGACACGCATTATTATGCGGTGCTGATCGGCGTCGGCGCGACGACGGTAAACGCCTATCTGGCCGAAGCCGCGATCGCCGACCGCCATGCGCGCGGCCTGTTCGGGGATCGCTCGCTCGAGGAGTGCCTGAAGCGTCACCGCAAGGCGATCGACGACGGCCTGCTCAAGATCATGTCGAAGATGGGGATCGCGGTGATCTCCAGCTATCGCGGTGGCTATAACTTCGAGGCCGTCGGGCTCAGCCGCGCGCTGGTCAACGACTTCTTCCCCGGCATGCCGGCGAAGATCTCGGGCGAGGGCTTCAACTCGCTCCAGCTCAACCTGAAGCTTCGCCACGATGCCGCGTTCGACGACACCGTCGTGGCGCTGCCGGTCGGCGGCTTCTACCGCCAGCGGGCAGGGGGCGAGGCGCATGCCTATTCGGCGCAGCTGATGCACCTGCTGCAGACCTCGGTCGCGACCGACAGCTATTCGACCTATCTACAATTTTCGCGCGGGGTGCGCGATCTGCCGCCGGTCTATCTGCGCGATCTGCTCGAGTTCAACTGGGCGCGTGAGGGCATTCCGATCGACTCGGTCGAGCCGATCACCGAGATCCGCAAGCGCTTCGTGACGCCGGGCATGTCATTGGGCGCGCTCAGCCCCGAAGCGCATGAGACGCTGGCGATCGCGATGAACCGGATCGGCGCCAAGGCGGTGTCGGGCGAGGGCGGCGAGGACAAGAGCCGCTACACCCCCTACGCCAATGGCGACAACGCCAATTCGGTGATCAAGCAGGTCGCCTCGGGCCGCTTCGGCGTCACCGCCGAATATCTGGGCGCCGCCGAGGAGCTGGAGATCAAGGTCGCGCAGGGCGCCAAGCCCGGCGAGGGCGGGCAGCTGCCCGGCTTCAAGGTGACCGAGATGATCGCGCGCCTGCGCCATTCGACGCCGGGCGTGACGCTGATCTCGCCGCCGCCGCACCACGACATATATTCGATCGAGGATCTGGCGCAGCTGATCTACGACCTGAAGCAGATCAACCCGACCGCGCGCGTCGGCGTCAAGCTGGTCAGCTCGGCCGGCATCGGTACGGTCGCAGCGGGCGTCGCCAAGGCGCATGCCGACGTCATCTTGGTCGCCGGGCATGTCGGCGGCACCGGCGCCAGCCCGCAGACGTCAGTGAAATATGCCGGCACACCGTGGGAAATGGGCCTGTCCGAAACCAACCAGGTGCTGACGCTCAACGGCCTGCGCCACCGCGTCAAGCTGCGCACCGATGGCGGCCTCAAGACCGGCCGCGACATCGTCATCGCGGCGATTCTGGGCGCCGAGGAGTTCGGCATCGGCACGCTGTCGCTGGTCGCGATGGGCTGCATCATGGTGCGCCAGTGCCATTCGAACACCTGCCCGGTCGGCGTCTGCACGCAGGACGACGCGCTGCGCAAGAAGTTCGTCGGTACGCCCGAGAAGGTCATCAACCTGATGACCTTCATCGCCGAGGAGGTGCGCGAGATCCTCGCCAAGCTGGGCGTCCGCTCGCTCGATGAGATCATCGGCCGCACCGAGCTCCTCCGCCAGGTCAGCCGCGGCGCCGAGCATCTCGACGATCTCGACCTCAACCCGGTGCTGGCCAAGGTTGACGCGCCCGCCGACAAGCGCCGCTTCAACATCCCGACCTTCCGTAACGAGGTGCCCGACAGCCTCGACGCGCAGATGATCGAGGATGCCAAGGCGGTGTTCGAGCGGCGCGAGAAGATGCAGCTGACCTATACGGTGCGCAACACGCACCGCGCGGTGGGGACGCGCTTCTCGGCGGAGATCACCCGGCGCTACGGCATGTCGTCGCTCGCCGACGGCCATGTCCACATCCGCCTGCGCGGATCGGCAGGCCAGTCACTCGGCGCCTTCGCGGTCAAGGGCATCACGCTGGAGGTGTTCGGCGACGCCAACGATTATGTCGGCAAGGGCCTGTCGGGCGCGATCATCGCGGTCCGCCCGATGGTGTCGTCCCCGCTGGAGACCAAGTCGAACACGATCATCGGCAACACCGTCCTCTACGGTGCGACCGCCGGCAAGCTGTTCGCGGCAGGACAGGCGGGCGAGCGCTTCGCCGTCCGCAACTCGGGCGCGACCGTGGTCGTCGAAGGCTGCGGCGCGAATGGCTGCGAATATATGACCGGCGGCATCGCCGTGATCCTCGGCCGCGTCGGCGCCAATTTCGGCGCCGGCATGACCGGCGGCATGGCCTTCGTGCTGGACGAGCATGGCGACTTCGAACGCAACGCCAACCCGGACAGCATCGTCTGGCAGCGCTTCGGATCGGTGCGCTGGGAAATGCGCTGCAAGGCGCTGATCGCCGAACATGCCGAACGCACCGACAGCAAATGGGCCCACTCCGTCCTCGACGACTGGGACCGCTGGCGCACGCGCTTCTGGCAGGTCTGCCCGAAGGAGATGGTCAACCGCCTCGATCATCCGCTTAACGATGTGGAGAGCGAGATCGTCGCGGCGGAATGAGGGTGAGAGCCGCCGGTCTCGGGGAGGCCGGCGGTGGTTTGATAGTGGGCACGGCCTTAAAGCTGTGAAAGGGTCATTATAGCTCATCGCTATTGCGCGATGGTAAGGTCGGTCAGAAGCTGAGATTTGCGGCCATTGCGGTTGATTATCAAAGCTCGACGGATTGTCCCCAACCAATAATCGCCCGCACCTCCATCTCCGTTGCTGACATATGCGCGCCATGCCGATAATCATGCGGCTCCATGTGGCAGCTTTATCAATTCCCGCTCTGTCCCTTCTCGCGCAAGGTCCGGCTCCAGATGGAGGAGAAGGGCGTCGCCTATGATCTCGTCCGCGAGTCCCCCTGGCTGCGGCGCGACGAGTTTCTGGACCTGAACCCGGTCGGGCAGACCCCGGTGATGGTCGATCCGGCGAACGGGACAGTGCTGATCCACAGCTGTGCGATCTCCGAATATATCGAGGAGACGGTCGAGGCGGCGCCGATGATCCCCGGCGGGTCGGCGGCGCGGGCCGAGATCCGGCGGCTGGTCGCCTATTTCGACGAGAAATTCTATGCCGACGTGGTCGGCCCGCTGCTGCACGAGCGCGCGCTGAAGCGGATCGTCCACCGCGCCTCGCCCGATGCCGGCGTGCTGCGGCAGGCGATGAAGGCGGTCAATGACCATCTTGACTATATCGACTATCTGGTCGGCAGTCGGCGCTGGATCGGCGGCCCGCTGCTCAGCCTCGCCGACCTCGCCTGCGCGGCGCATCTGTCGGTCGCCGACTATCTGGGCGGGATCGACTGGCGCGGGCATGACGAGACCAAGCAATGGTATTCGGGCATGAAATCCCGCCGCTCGCTGCGCGTCGTGCTGGCCGAGCGGATGGAGTTGGTCGGCCCGCCTGAACATTATGAGAAGCCGGATTTTTGATTGGGTCGCTTGGGCGTAAGCGGGCAGCGATTTCCTAAACGCGCGCCGTCTGAAAGCGACCCCATAGAGGACGATTACCCGGTGTCTCCGCCGATCCCGATACGGTCGTAGAAGCTATCGAAATCAGGAGCGATGACTTCGGCGCTACCGCCACCCGTCACCATGTCAATCGTGACGATGGGCCACGGCGCTCCGCTGCGTGTGTCGAAAGCGATGTATTCACCTCCGCCATTACCGCCAATGATAAGAAAGCCCTGCAAGTCTGCTTGCCCGTGGTTCTCACTCTCGATTGTTTCCGTGACTGTCCGGGCGGCATCCAAGCACAGATTATAGGGACTGCTTGGCAGCGGACCTTCGCCACCGTTGCTGAACGCGAGTAGATCGACATACCGCTGGGGTAGGTCATTAGGCGCAACCGCCCTAAGCCGCGACAACTCTTCTGCCGCCGCTCCACTCACTGCAAACCATTCTCGCGCTTCGAGCATCAAATCTGCCCCGTCCCGTGTCGGCGAATGATCGTCTGCTTTTCGTCCCCCTGCAACCGCAAGCGGACTGTCGCCTTTCCACCCCAATTCGGTCGTACAGCTGGCAAGAACCTTCGCAATAAAGCCGACCCCCAAGTCGAACCTCTACCCGTCCGCGCCTCAGCGCTTCCCGCGCGGCTCCGCACTGAGCCGCGACATCAGGATCGCCGCGCGTTTCGCCTGGAGCGGGATCGAGGTCAGGTCGACCGTCTCGCCAGGGGCATGGTCGCCGGTGGAGTAGGGGCCCATGCCGGCGAAGCTGTCGACGTCACTGGCGACGAAGCTGACGTCGCCTGCGCCGCGCTTGAGCGGGTCGAGCGGGGGCATTTCGGGCAGGCCGAGGTCCTTGTTCACGCCGTTGAGCGCCGTCAGGATCGCGCGGTTGCCGTCGGTCGGCGCCATCGCGGGATAGCCGCCCTTCTCGAATTCGATATTGGCGGAGGTGCCGGGCAGGTGCTGCGCGACGATCGCCGCCATCTTCGCCTTCACCCGCTCGGTCTGCTCCTGCGACAAGGTGCGCAGGTCGCCGCGCGCCTCGGCAACGGGGGCGATGATGTTGCCCTTGCCGGTCGCGGTCATGCGGATGCCCTCGGCATCGGTCGACTGGGTCGACCCGCCCGCGATCAGGCCGACATTATAGGTCAGGTTGGTTTCGGGCAGGTCGCGGCGGAAGGCGTCGAGGATGCGGACCAGCTCATAGACCGCGCCATAGCCAACCTTTTCGCTGAAGATGCCGCTCGAATGGCCGCTATTGCCGGTCGCCCTGACCGTCCAGCTGTTCGACGAGCGGCGCGCGATCGAGCCCATGTCGCGGCCATTGTCGCGCACCAGCCCTTCGAAATCGAGCGCGACGTCGGCGCGCTTGCCGGCGGCGATCAGGTCGGCGCGGGCGATTTCGACCGGGTCGCCGACATCCTCCTCGTCGCCGGTCAGGACGATCTCGATATCGGCCTTGACCAGCGTGCCGGCCGCCTTCATCGCGCGCAGCGCCGCCAGCATGACGACCATGCCGCCCTTGTCGTCGCCCACGCCGGGGCCCTCGGCCTTGTCGCCATCCTTCAAGGCGAAGCGCTGGAACGGGCTGTCGGGCTCGAACACCGTGTCGAGATGGCCGATCAGCAGCAGCCGCTTGCCGCGTCCATTGCCCTTGTGGGTGGCGATGATGTGCCCCGAGCGGCCGGCGGCGGTCATCGGCACCCAGCGCACATCGAAGCCGAGCGGCGCCAGTTGCGCCTTCATCATCTCGCCGACCTTCGTCACGCCGGGGAGGTTGCGCGAGCCCGAGTTCACATTGACCAGCTGTTCGAGCAGCGCGACGGTGGCGGCATTTTCCGCCTCCACCGTGCGGGTCATGGTCTTTTCGGCGGGGGTGAGTGCGGCCTGGGCGGGCAGGGTGGCGGTCGCCATCAGCAGGGAAAGCCCGAGAAACCGACCGATACGCGCCATCGAAACCACCTCGCCTTGCATTTGCCACGATCATGGCGCATATGCTGCACCGCGTCGATGCCGTTTTGCGGCGTCGGGACCGTAGCAGCGTGAACTCCTGCCCCTCTCACAAGGGCAGGCCGGCTCGGCCCTCAGGCACGCATCTCTGCTTAGGCTTCCCTATTCACGCGGGTCGTCATGCGAACCCGCTGTCGCATGGACTCCGTTCGTGCGCCCGCACCTTTTGAAAGTGCATTTGTGACCAAATTTTCCGATCTGGGCCTCATCGAGCCGCTGCAGCGCGCGCTTGCCGCCAAGGGCTATGACATGCCCACTCCGATTCAGGCCCAGTCGATCCCGCCGCTGCTCGAGGGCCGCGACCTGTGCGGCATTGCGCAGACCGGCACCGGCAAGACCGCGGCCTTCGCGCTGCCCTCGCTCCACCTGCTCGCCGAAAATCTGAAGCACACTCCGCCGCAGGGCTGCCGAATGCTCGTCCTGTCGCCGACGCGCGAACTGGCCAGCCAGATCGCCGAAAGCTTCGTCCAGTACGGCAAAAATCTGCGCCTGAGCGTGGCGACCGTGTTCGGCGGCGTACCGATCAACCGCCAGATCCGCCAGCTGCAGCGCGGCGTCGACATCCTCGTCGCGACCCCCGGCCGTCTGCTCGACCTGATCGATCAGCGCGCGCTGAACCTGAAGTTCGTCGAGATCTTCGTCCTCGACGAGGCCGACCAGATGCTCGACCTGGGCTTCATCCACGCGCTCAAGCGGATCGACCAGCTGCTGCCGAAGAAGCGCCAGTCGCTGTTTTTCTCCGCGACCATGCCCAAGGCGATCGCCGAGCTGGGCGACCGCTTCCTGACCAACCCGGTCAAGGTCTCGGTGGCGCCGGCCGCGACCACCGCCGAGCGGATCGACCAGTATGCCACCTTCTGCAACCCGCAGGAGAAGCAGGCACTGCTGACCATGCGGATCAAGGCCGAGCCGATCGACCGCGCGCTGGTCTTCACCCGCACCAAACATGGTGCCGACCGCGTCGTCCGCAACCTGCGCGCCGCCGGCATCGCCGCCGAGGCGATCCACGGCAACAAGAGCCAGCCGCAACGCGAGCGCGCGCTGGGCCTGTTCCGCAAGGGCGAGGTCCGTATCCTCGTCGCGACCGACATCGCCGCGCGCGGCATCGACGTCGGCGGTGTCAGCCACGTCTTCAACTTCGAGCTGCCGAACGTGGCCGAGCAATATGTCCACCGCATCGGCCGGACCGCGCGTGCCGGGGCAGCGGGCATCGCCATCGCCTTCGTGGCCGATGACGAGCGGCCCTATCTGAAGGCGATCGAGAAGCTGACGCGCATCAAGCTCGAGATCGAGCCGCTGCCGGAGAATTTCATCGCCGAGAAGGCGAAGCTGCCGAAGCCGGTTGCGGCGCCCGCCGCGCCTGCGAACAGCGGCGACCGCGGTCCGCGTCGTCGCGAAGGCGGCAGCGGCGAACGGGCGGGCAAGCCCCAGCCGGCCAAGCGTCGGTTCAGCCGTCCGAAGGGTGCGCCGGGCGCGCACCGCGCTGCGGTGAAGAAGTTCGGCAGCCGCTGAGGCCGTCCGTACAAGAGCAGGGAGGAGGCGGCTTCGGCCGCCTCTTTCATTTGGGGGCGGTCAGGCGCCCGCGCATCGCCGCCAGCCGCTCGATCGCGGCGTCGAGCACCGCGTCGTCCTTGCAATAGCAGAGCCGCACGATGTGGCGGACGTGCCGCTCCTCGTAGAAGGCGGACACCGGGATGGTGACGACCCCGCCCTCGCGCGCCGTGCGCTCAGCAAAGGTCACGTCGTCCACAGCGATACCCGAGGCGGGCAGGTCGACCGAGACGAACCAGGTCGCCTCGCTCGGCAGCACGCGGTAGCCGGCACTTTCCAGCCCCTCGACCAGCCGCTGGCGCGACCGCGCGAAGCCGGCGCGCATGTCGTCGAACCAGCTGCACGGCTTGCGCAGGCCGTGCGCCACGGCCGTCTGCAGATTGGGCGGGGTAGTGAAGGTCAGGAACTGATGCGCCTTGGCGATCTGCCGCGCGAGCGCGGGGGCTGCGATCATCCAGCCGACCTTCCACCCCGTCAGCGCGAAGATCTTGCCCGCCGAGCCGATCTTCACAGTCCGCTCGCGCATTCCAGGCAGGGCGATCATCGGAATATGCTCGCCGCCGAAGCGGATATGCTCCCACACCTCGTCGCACAGCGCATAGGCATCGAATCGGATGCAGCGCTCGGCGATCATCAAAAGAACATCGCGGCCCAGCATCGTTCCGCTGGGGTTGATCGGATTGTTGATCACCACCAGCCGGGTGCGCTCGTTGAACGCCGCGTCGAGCGCTGCGGGATCGAGCGACCAGTCGCGCGGATCGAGATCGACCATGCGGGGAACGCCGCCTGCGCGCCGCACCATGGGCACATAGGCGTCGTAGAGCGGCTGAAAGAGGACGACCTCGTCGCCCGGGGAAACCAGCGCCAAGATGCCGGCCGCGATCGCCTCGGTCGCGCCGGAGGTGACGATCACCTCGCTCTGCCAGTCGAGCTCGATTCCCTGATGGTCGCGATAATGGCCGGCGATGGCCTGACGAAGGTCGGGCAGCCCGGCCATGGGCGGATATTGGTTATAGCCGTCGACCAGTGCTTCGGCGGCCACGCGGCGGACATCTTCGGGCCCCGGTGCGTCGGGAAAGCCCTGGCCGAGGTTGATCGCGCCGGTCTCGCGGGCAAGCGCCGACATCGTCTCGAAGATCGTCGTCGGCAGGGCGGCATAGACGGGATTCATGGACGTCAGACGGGCCGGTTGAAACCGCCGCCGTCGAGCACCTGCCGCACCTTCATCGCCAGTTGCAGCAGGGTGAAGGGCTTCGACAGAAAGGCGACGCCCGCGTCGAGCATGCCGTTATGGACGACGGCGTTGCGGGTGTAGCCGGTGGTGTAGAGGATCTTGATGTCCGGCCGCATCTTGAGCACCCGCTCGGCGAGTTCGCGACCGTTCATTTCCGGCATGACGATATCGGTGAACAGCATGTCGACCACCGGCTGCTGCTCGAGCGTGCGGATTGCCTCTGCCGCGCTGGCGGCGGAGATCACCGAATAGCCGAGGTCGCGCAGCGCATCGACCGAGAAGTGGCGGACGCGCTGCTCGTCCTCGACCACCAGGATCGTCTCGCCCGACCTCGCGCGGGGCGCCTCGTCGGTGTCGAGGATGTAGCGGCCATCGGCGTCCTGCAGCGGATCCTGGCTGCGCGGCAGATAGAGGCGGACGGTCGTCCCCTGGCCCGGTTCCGAATAGATCGCGGCATGGCCTCCGGTCTGCTTCATGAAGCCGAAGATCTGGCTGAGGCCGAGGCCGGTTCCCTTGCCGACCGGCTTGGTCGTGAAGAAGGGATCGAAGGCGCGCTGCATGACCTCGGGCGACATGCCGCTTCCCGTATCGGTGACGCCGACCATCACATATTGGCCGGGACGCACCTCGGGATGAAGGCGCGCATATTCGTCGTCGAGATAGGCGTTTGCGGTCTCGATCGTCACCTTGCCCCCCTCGGCCATCGCGTCGCGCGCGTTGACCACCAGGTTGACGATCGCGTTCTCGAGTTGGCCGGGATCGGCGAGGCAGCGCCACAGCCCCCCGGCGAGCACCGTCTCGACCATATATTGCTCGCCGATCGTGCGCTTGAGCATTTCCGACATGCCGGCCACCAGCCGGTTGGTGTCGATCGTCAGCGGAGCGAGCGGCTGCTGGCGCGAGAAGGCGAGCAGGCGCGAGGTCAGGCTCGCCGCGCGCTGAGCGCCTTCATGGGCGTTGGCGATGTAGCGGAGCAGCTTGTCGCTATCGCCGCCGATCTTGCGTTTCGCGAGATCGAGGCTGCCGATAACGATCGCCAGCATATTGTTGAAATCATGCGCGATGCCGCCGGTCAGCTGACCGATCGACTCGAGCTTCTGCATGTGCAGCATCTGCGCTTCGGCTTTTTCTCGCGCCTCGACCTGCACCCGCATCGCATGTTCCGCGGCCAGCGCCCGATCGCGCTCGCTCAGCAATTCACGCTCGCGCGCGATGCTGTCGCGAATGAGGGCTGCGGCAACGACCAGGACGAGGAGGACGGTCGCCACCAGCACGAGCCCTAGGCTCATCACCAGTTGCTCGGTCTGGGCACGCCGCTCGGCCAGCAGCCTTTCTTCCTCGGCAAGCATTCGATTGATGATGTCGATGACGTTCTGGATGCGCACATGGCCTTCACCCGACGCCAGATCGGCGACTGCCTGGCGCCGTTGGCCGGCGTCCGCAGCACGGATGCCGGCCTGCGCGAACGCCAGCTTGGCGCGAACCGCCGCCCGCAGCTCACCGACATTTTGCAGCTGGCGTGGATTGTCACTTACCTCTCGCTCGATACGATCCAGCGAAGGCTCGATCTTAGCGCCCAGCTCGACGACGCGCTGTCGCAGAGCCGGCGCACCCACCAGCAAATAGCCGCGATGTTCGGATTCGATGGCCCGCATCCGGTCGGCCATGCCGGTGAGCATCACCTCGACCCGCAGCGAATGCGCCGCCCATCCGCCGGCTCG
>Ga0233425_10000867_pt1 | contig 73106 bp, 87 predicted proteins | sample Watercolumn_Towu_2_FD_181712 | JGI IMG/M metagenome (GOLD analysis project Ga0233425, IMG submission 181712) | Freshwater microbial communities from Lake Towuti, South Sulawesi, Indonesia - Watercolumn_Towuti2014_140_MG | ecosystem: Environmental > Aquatic > Freshwater > Lake | place... | reverse complement strand
GCATCATTATCAAATCCTAAAAACTATAGAGAATTTAATTTGTGGCAATGCAAGAATTGTTTTGATGTAGGCGAGCTTAGGAGTAAAAATTTGTCGGATGTTTCACCGGAAGATTCTTAAAGATTTATGCAATTTAAAAATGGTGAGTCTTTTAGATGATGTAAATCGTCTACTAACCCTAAGTGTTGGTGAAATTGGAAGATTAAATCATATCCAACAAACTCTCGAACAAAATAAGACATTGTATGCTTCTGATAAAAAATATTTAGAAGATTTAATTGAGAAGTATCTCAAAGGTAAAAGTGAAGACAATATTTCTCAGTCAATTCTTGGCACTCCCAGTCACTTGGATCAATCAAACAATAATCCAAAGCCCTATGAATCGGACAGAGTGGTGGTTTGCATAGGGATGACAAAATAATTTTAATAATTATTGGCACCTTTATTGGCTTAGGAATTGTCTCAGTTGTACCTCTCTTCATCCTAGGGATTCTAGATCCTCTTTTCGTTGTGCTTCTGTATGTATGGGCGGTATAAAATGAGTGAATGGAGTAAACCGTCATTTAATGGAAGATTTGACTATGTTTGCGTGTTTAAAGTCATTAGCGACTATTTTGAATCGTCAGAACCAAAGATATGGGAAACAAGTCCAAATGGGAGGTGGAAGAATGAGTTGTTCCCTCACCGTTTCAAATTCAACAAAAACCCGTTGTTAATTATGAAAGATCTCAAAGTTAAGGATCTATCTGCATCATCAAAGAGTGAACTACAAAATACTGTTTATGTGAATTTTAGAATGTGTGAACCAGACACACTGGTTGACATCATGCACGAAGCAATCCAAGTCAATGTTGTTAAGTATGATGAAGTCTTACGCGAGATTCCCAAATTACAATAATTCGAATGTTGCTCTAAATAAGCTGTTTCCCAATACAATGATCTGCCAGATTTTGAATAGAAATTTTCACTATCGTGATTTCCTGACACATCGACATTCCGTTTTCCATTCGTAATCCGTGCCTAAACTCATAAAGTCTCTCAGATTGAAATTTTCTTTCTAACAATTCTAAAAATCTTCTAATCAAATCATTATCCAATACAACTGAACCATCTTTAGTAAACGCATAATCTTTGAGCCTAATCGTTTGTCCATTTGTTTGAGAATTTGCCAATTTATACACAGAATATTCAACTAACCACCGAAATGGCTCCATCAAATCATACACTAATGGTTGAAAACCAGTATGCGTTTTGTGCATAAACCCAAGGTATGCATCCAAACCAAACCCGTTCACATACTTGGAAATCTCACCAGCCAAAACAGCATATCCATAATTCAGCAGACCATTAATCACATCAGATGCATTTCTTTTGGTTATTCGTATACTGGAGTTATTCCTAGAAGTAAAGCCATATTTTGCAGGAATTAGTTTGGCATATGCCCTAAAGTAAACGTGAGAACTAGGTGCTTCAATTCTGTTTGGTTCAGTTGATTTATCGTCTATCTGCTTTAGGTATGATTCTAGTTTAGCAATTCCGTCTTTTACTATCTCGTTTTCTGTAGATTTTAAGAAATTAATCTGAGATTCTATTTTTGATTTGACAATCTGTCTCTGTAAATATCGACATTTTTGAGGATCTCGAAATGTGTCGTATTGTGCCATTCTGTATTTAGTAGCAGTTAGTGATTCCATCATCCCGTTCAGGAATGAAACTGGTTTGCCGTAGGTATCAACTAGAATGAGATTTCGATTATTTTGGTTCAGTAATGATAATGCCTCAGTCGAAATGTAACCTTTTCCACACATGACAATTTTTTCAAAATTATGAAGGCACTAGCTCAAAGATCGCACCTAAAATTACCCCGTAGATGATATGTCCAATCAAGCTTGCAATCATGGGAATCATCCCATCAGGGTGTCTCCAAGGCATGATACCGGTAATAGGTTTGTGTATTGGAACTAGTGTCACAATCCACAGAAATATGCCGTAAATGACTCCTAGCATGATGGTGTTTACTGCAAGTGAAAACACCGTCAACGCTAATACAAAACCTAATCCACCAAGTCCACCATTTGCAAAATGCAGCAAAAATATTCCTTTTGTGTGCAAGTCGGACTCGGCTAATCTGAAAAACTTGGTAGACAAAATCTGGTTTTCATGCCATTCCAAAACTCCTCTTAGGCCAAATCTTTTCCATATTGGTATCTCAAATAACGTCATTGCAGACGTAGCTGCCAAGCCGGCCAAAAACGCAGCAAAAAACGTCAGCATGTCTGAAATATTCATTGTATTTGTTTCAATGATTTTTTGTATTTGGCAATAATTAAGCAAGATGGTGTTTTCTAGTGCCTAATTTTGAGAGATTATTCATAATAGTTACCTGAAAATACCTGACCACTCAGAAACATATTGGAGACTATTAGATTCTATTATGCCTGACTATGAAAATAGAAAAGAATGGCTCAGAATCAATAAAGATCTTTTAACCAATTAAAATCAATATAGGTCAAAAAACAACGATCCAAAAGTTTCCAAGTGTAACTCAAAGAACCTTGGTTTAAAATAAGTAACTCTTAATCACGAGCATGAATTTGTCTCAAAAATATGGCAGCGAACGACTTGGATACATTTGTGCTATTCTGGCGGCTGTCATGTTTGGCTCTGTATCGACACTTGCAAAACCTCTAGTATCAACTACAAGTCCATTGTTGCTTTCGTCTATGATCTATCTAATTGCGTCCGCCACACTTACCCCACTTGCACGAAAACAATCCATTACAACTGCCAGTCAAAGTCATCATAAACGCAATTTACGGCAAGACCGCTCAAAGAGTGGGTCGAAACATTGGAAATTTGTTTAATCCAGTAATTGCAAGCACGATTACAGGTATGGGTAGAGCGATGCTTTATGATTTCATTAGAAAAAACAACATTGAGAATCAAACGGTCTCTTTTGCTACTGACTCGGTAATTACACAAAAAAGACTTGAGATAAATTCAAACCATCTAGGAGCATTCAAGTTTGAAAAGTCAGGCAATGATGTGTATGTTTTGCAAAACGGCATTTACCGCTTTAATGGAAAGTGGAAGCAAAGAGGACTCGGCAAACTTGGCGCAAGAGAAATCGAACATTTAGACACTGAAGAGCGAGACGGTCAGTTATACATGAAATTCAAGGTTTTACGGGTGGCAAGGCTTCGATCATCAATCATTGCAAACGAAATTGATAAGATTGGGCAGTTTAACACCATTGAAAGAAAGGTCAGACTGAATGCAGATACAAAACGACTATGGTTTGAAAAGTTGGCTAACATTAATGATAAAACGATGATGGTGTCTTTTCCAATCCCATTACCAGAGGTATTGGTTTGATTCCCCCAAGTATGTAGTAGATCACAACTGGTAGCAACAACTGTCAAAATAGTGTTCTCTATACTCTACTTATCCGCAAGTGAACTATTGTAGATTAGTTTTTCTGATTTTATGTCATAGGCAATATGCATGCTTGGAATACTAAGCTTAGAGCAGACCAAAATAGTCTCGAGTTTTTGTGCTACGGTCATTTCAGAAAATGAACATGTTCTGTCAGTATATGCAATAAATAAGAATGGAAGAATTATTGATGTTGCAAAAAGAAACAACTCTTATCATCCAAAATCAATTATATGGAAAACCGTGAAGCCATGATCGCTAAATCCACGTTATATAACAAACTACACGCAGACAAAGTGGTAAAATATCAGCGTAAATATTGGAAAGAAAATAAAGAAGAAATACTAAAAAAACAATGTGAGCGATATGCCAGACAACATGCGATCAAAAAAACAAACCTAATACATGTTTGATTATGAATATGATGGGCAACCCATACAGAATCGCCATCTTGACAAACCGTGGTTGTTTTTCAAACCAATAGCCGAATCTAAGCAAGGCATTTGATACTGGCGAATCCTTGCCAGTCTTACGCCATAGTTTGTGATCGGCTTTATTAATTGTGTTAAAGACCGCCTGATTCACGGTTTTAATATAATACATGAATATGATGACTAGTTTGTCAAATACGGTAATACCAAGTATGCCTATGATCATAATTGGTATGAATTTCCATGTCTTTCCAACGAACTCTATCTCTGATTCGGTGCCATGCGTAACAATGTCAATTACTATCAAACCAGTCACGGTATAGCCTACAAACATCAGAAACATCATGGCGTGTAGTATGGGTGCGGTAAGGGATTGTATGTTAAAGTCCAGCATTCTTGAACGTAACGCCTTTACTTTTTTTATCTGCCATGATATAGGATCATCCAAGCAATTTCATATAGTAACACCACATATGTAAATGTATAATGACATTATAGTGATTCTTTTCGCCCTTTAACGTCATGAGAAAAATTATGATTCTTTACGTTATAACGAATTTCCAACCATTCCAACAACGTCATAACGCAAGTTAAGACATATTTTTTCCTCACAAACGAGGGGGAATGCATTTTTATTGATTATCAGTAAAAATAGTACGCCCCCTCTTTAGGCGTCAAAAACTTCCTAGATCCACAGCATGTTGAACGGTATGTTTTGTTGGAGATTTCTCAAATAGTAATTTTGAAAACTTGGATTAGTGACGCTTCAAGGAAGAAAAAACTACTACAATGTCAAATTCCTCAAGGGTTATGGCCATTCAGTCTCCCTCAAAGATAACAAGATAATTCTCAAAAACGGTCTTAATCCCTTCTTAGATAAACAAGACCAAGAGGAATGGTTTATCACAAATCTTCCTTATGAGAAAATAGTACTTTCAGGTAAAGGCTACATTTCAACCGAAGCATTAGCATTGCTAAATCAGAATTATAGAAATCTCATCCTAGTCGATACCTACGGCAAACCAGTTTCATTCCTGAACGGGATGATGGAATCCCTAACTGCCACAAAATACCGAATGGTGCAATATGACACATTCAGAAACCCTGAGAAATGTCAATATCTGGCAAGATGGATTGTCAAATCCAAGATAGAATCGCAAATTAATTTTCTCAAATCCACAGAAAATGAACTAGTAAAAGATGGAATTTCAAAACTTGAAGGATATCAAAAACAAATCGAATGTATAGATCCTATCAAAATAGAAGCGCCTTCATCTCATGTGTATTTTAGGAACTATGCAAAACTAATTCCTTCAAAATATGGATTTACTTCACGAAATAATTCTAGTATCCGAATAACAAAAAGAAACGCCTCAGATGTGATTAATGGCCTTTTGAATTACGGTTATTCTGTCTTAGCTGGCGAGATTTCAAAATATGTTAATGGGTTTGGGTTTGGACAGATTGATGACAGTTATTGTTGGAACCGATAATGTGCGCGAAGTGGTCTTGTATCCTCGCGACCCAGAACGATTATCTCCATAAACAAATTAAGTTTCTATTACACTATCACACCATTGGGCACGTGCGAATTTTGCAGCTCTGCATTTGGGGATAGAAAATGCTATTTTTGTTCCAAAACAGTCTGCACCTCATGCATGATTGATGATAGGACCCGATGCAAAAAATGCTACATCAGCAAAAGAAAACTATCATGGAAACAAATCATAAAGAAAAACAAGCTCATAGTTGGCTTTGTTGCGTTTATCTGGTTTTACGCAGTCTTTCCAGGACCTTTGATTCCAGGATTACACTCTGGATATTATGTGGTGTTTGTCATAGCAGGCATAGTATGCATGATACCATTGTGTCTGATGATGTTTTTTTGGTCTCGCAATCCGCCATCATCAGATGTGAGATAAATTACAGAAAAAAATCTTGTTGCAAATGTGTGATGGGTAATTTTTAGGTTTGCTTTTTTGTAATGGTTGGCACTAGTTGATGATTCTACCACTTGGCTTTTAAGAAACATTGACGCATTATTACCCGAGGAGAAAAACATGCAAACACAAATTCAAAAACTAGCAACGCCGCGAGTGTTATTCACAGTACTTGGTGTTGCGGTGTTTTCCGTACTTGTCCTGACTACCATAGTCCCAATAGCACACTGGGTTCCAGTAAGTGTTACAGAGACTGCAACAGTGATTGCAGTAACTGAGAGGGGATGTGTAGTTGATGGAACCAACGGATACCCAATAACGGTTGCCGACTGCAAGGCAAGTCCCGGTGAGAGCATCCAGTTCTCATACATTAGGCCTGCAATAGATGACAGCCAATACATGCAAAGAGTTCACGCAAGGGCAGAATATGTCACCCCCTGAGCTCTTTGTTTTTTTCTAGATTATCTCCAGCTTTGCTTGCTAGAATGGTCTGCGGCATTTGATTACTATGATCCTAATATTGGCTCTTATCGCGAAGTGTGCATGTACCAAGGAAGCTTTGTACTCGTCTTGAATCAGAACGGAAATTCGGTTACCGGAAACGCTGCACTTGGAAATGTTGCAGTGACTCAGGGAAGAAACATGGACGTGTGCTCCGAAGAAGGATTTAGCACCCTTGGCGCAGTAGATGCCAAGCTATTTGGCTCTGGGTTTTCCGGCACGGTCGGAGGGTTGAATATCAAGGGCTCGGTGACCAGCGACCTGATCAGCGGCCAGGTTTTCGGCTCACTTGGTGGCGAGGTAAGCATTGACGGCAAATTCAAGGGCAATAGATCCGGCTGAGTTTTTTCTACAATTATTGAGAAATTACGTCATAAAACTTTCTAGATGGGCCTTGTTTTATGAAATTTCCTAGCTGTATTGCTATTTGATTGTGTTCTTGGGTTTGGTGTATTTTATGATGCGCTTCCCTGTCTGCAAATTCTGCAATAATGACGTATTTCCCATCGTCTGATTTTGCTAGCCTTCGATTAACAAATCCTGGCTGTTTTGCTAGAATTTGGTTGGTCTCATGAATCCATGCTTTGAATTCTTCCACCTTGTCCTCCTTTAGAGGCATATCAATTATTGCAACAAACATGGATTGTCTGAATTTGACTGGCGATAATAATATTTCTCAGAAAACCATATTCATAACTCAGGGCTGAATTTATCGCAGCCAGAGTTGCATGGCTTGTTCATTACACCTTCACATTTTCCAGTATGATCATGCATTATTCTGTGATGGCCGCAGTTACGACATTTTACTCTAAAATACGAAATAAGGCCATCCATGGAAACGCCAGATTTGGTAATTTGCTTGTCCAAGTTTTCGTATTCTGATGTATCTACCATTTTACTCATTCCACACCGGCTGCTTTTTTAGCCAAACCACCAAATTATGATACAGATTACTGGTTTGCACATTTACCACATTAATCTCAACATTGGTAGTCGATTTTGCTGTTTTTGTGTATTTGTCATATTTACAAAATATCACCCTGTCCAAATACGTCTCGCCTTGCATCTCTTTTTTACCTAGCTCGTCAGATTCAGAAATTGAAAAGCTGACAAACAACACTCCGTTTGCCCAATATGCATTTGCAGATTCCAAAGATGAAATCATGGAAATCAGATCGTCAAGATTCATCTTTATCAAATCTCTAACATGGATTATTTTGTAAGGCTCGTAGCTAAAATCAGTCACAAATGGTAATTTTTAGTCGAGCTTTATCAGTTTAATGTAGTTAAAATCCATGCTCACTGCAAATAAACACGGTCTTATCGCCCATCTTTTTTGCCGTAATTCCAATTCCTTCCTTTAGTTCAGACTTGCACAGCTGACATAGCACCTCAACTGCAGAACTTTTCAGTACACTGCGCGGTTTTCCAAAATACATTTCTGAATACAATACATGAGATTTTGGTCTTGCAAGCATCTGACTCATGGGACACTATACGTCAAGATCGCATATAAAGGTACCGTACTATACCGTAATTCTTACAATATTTGAGCCTAATTATGCGTAATTTGTGCCAAAACATTGCAAAAATTGCCATTATTTTTCACCAGAATTCATTAAATAACCCACATCAGTCAGCTATGCCATGGGTGGCCACCTTTGGTAACCATAACTGTACTGTAATACCCCTAGGCCTACCTGGAACTCAATTTGAAATTTATTCTAAACTAGAGCAACATTATTCTCATACATTTTTGTTTGAATCACTAACTGGACCAGAAGAGCTGGCAGAATCCTCAATCATTGGCTTTGATCCGGAGATACTAGTACAAGGGTTTGCCGACAAGATCATTTTAACATACAAGGATGGAACCAAAAAGACCATTTCTACCAAGGATCCTGTTGCAGAATTAAAACAATTCATTAGACATACACAAAACCAATCGCACCGATATCTTGGAGGAGCTGTAGGCATCATCAATTACGATACCATAAAGCTGTACGAAAACATTCCAATCAAAGACAACTCTAAACCATTAATCGAATTTGGCATATACCAAGACGGCATACTATACGACAACAAGACAAACCAGTCATTATACTTCTATTACGATACCAACAGAATAAACCAGATAAAACAAACGCAAAGAAAGTTTGGCACCATAACATTATCTGAAATAAAATCAAATCTTGATGAGACTAAATTTGCCACCATAGTAAACCAGGCAAAAAAATACCTACATTCTGGTGATATTTTTCAAGTGGTTTTATCCAGAAGATTTAGTTTTTCAGCATCTGGTGATTTTCTTAGGGTATACAAGGAACTTCGTGCACTAAACCCATCTCCATATCTGTACCATATGAAATTTGGAGAAAAAACCTACATTGGTTGTAGCCCAGAAATGCTTATCCGGGTCACAGGAAATGAGGTTGAAACCTTCCCAATTGCAGGCACAAGAAAGATAACAGATGATGAGGCAAAAAACAAGCAGCTAGAGCAAGAACTGTTATCTGATGAAAAAGAGATCGCCGAGCACACAATGTTAGTTGACCTTGGACGAAACGACGTGGGACGAGTCTGCAAATATGGCTCTGTTCGAGTACCGGAATTGATGCAAATAAAGCGATTCTCACATGTTCAACACATTGTAACTCATGTCATAGGAACACTAGATGAAAAACAGGACATGTTTTCTGCATTTGAAGCAGTGTTTCCAGCTGGAACAGTCACAGGTGCTCCAAAGGTCAGGGCAATGGAGATAATCAATGAGCTAGAACCAGAAATACGAGAACAATATGCAGGAGCTGTTGGATATTTTTCCAACAACGGGTGCTGCGATTTTGCAATAGCCATACGAAGTATATTTTTTGACGGCGATTCAGGGTTTGTCCAGTCCGGGGCAGGAATTGTCATAGATTCTACCACACAAGGAGAGTTCAAAGAAACAGAACACAAAGCAGGAGCCATGATTGCTGCACTAACGGAGTCGACAAAATGAAATTTCTCATCATAGACAATTACGATTCGTTTACGTATAACATTGCACAATTACTTGGCGAGCTTGGAGTGGAATCTGACGTTGTACGAAATGACAAAATAACCATACAGCAAATTGAGCAAAAAAATTATGATGCAATAATAATTTCACCAGGGCCAGGAACACCAGAAGACAAGCGATACTTTGGTATTTGCTCCAATGTGATAAGAGAGTTAGGACCAAAAACACCGATTTTAGGAATATGTCTTGGACACCAGGGAATAATACACGAATTTGGAGGCAAAGTAGTCAACGCAGGATGCGCACGACATGGAAAAACAAGCCAGATCAAGCATTATTCTGATTCATTGTTTTCAGGCGTACAAAATCCGTTTCGGGCTACTCGATACCATTCTCTAGTTGGCGACAAAACCATAATTCCTGATGTTCTAAAAATAACAGCAATTGCAGAAGATGATGGTGAGGTAATGGGAGTATCACACAAGGACTATCTAATCGAAGGAGTACAGTTTCATCCAGAATCAATACTGACCACAGAAGGCAAAAAAATTCTACAAAACTTCATAGACAAGGTAAAAAAATGTTAGAAAATTATATCGCACGACTTGAAGTCGGCGGAAATCTCGATACAAAACAGATGAGCAATGCAATGGATTTGTTGTTATCAGAAGGAACTCCAGACAATGTAAAGGCAGTTTTTCTGCAACATTTGGCAAACAAAGGAGAAACAGACGATGAACTACTAGCAATGCTAACCAAAATGGAAGAGTTTGGAGTGCATGTATTTCCAAAATGTAACGGCACTATAATTGATGTATGTGGAACCGGCGGAGACAAAATGCACACATTCAACATTTCCACAACTGCAGCGTTTGTCGTTGCGTCTTGCGGTGGAATGGTTGCAAAACATGGCAATCGTTCCATGTCCGGAATTTCCGGCAGTGCAGATATTTTTGAGTATTTTGGGTATGATCTTAATGCAGAACCCACTAAAATTACATCAATTATTGAAAAACACAATATCGGATTTTTGTTTGCGCAAAAATTTCATCCTGCAATGAAACATGTTGCAGCTGCAAGAAAGATGCTCCAATCCAGAACGGCATTCAATCTTTTGGGACCATTATGCAATCCAGCAGGCGTAAAAAATCAACTAATAGGCGTGTTTTCTGAGGCGTATTTAGAAAGAATTGCGCGTATTTTGCACAAAAAAGGTGCACAAAACATCATGACGGTGCATTCTCAAGATGGTTTGGATGAGCTGTCTACAACATCCAAAAACATAGTCTGTTTTTTACAAAACGGCAAAATTGAAAAATCGATAATTGATCCACAAGGCCTAGGATTACATCAAGCAACCATCAAGGACTTGCAGATATCAACAAAACAAGAAGCAATCCAAGATTTCATATCAGTGCTTGATGGAACTGCAAATAAACCCTTGATAGAAATCACTGCACTAAACTCTGCAGCAGGTCTTGTAGTAGCCAATGTGGCCAAAAACATACCAGAAGGATTATCAATTGCAACAGATTCCATAAAATCCGGCAAGGCTTTTTCTCATTTTGAGAATTTTATCAAACAGTGTGGAGACTATTCCAAAGTCAAGGAGTTAAGGCAATGAGCACGCTACAGAAATTGTTTGACAATTCACACAAGGCAATCAAGGATGGAATATACGAAATATCAGAAAGCATTACAAAATCAAACATTGATCTAATCCAATCCATAAAAGAAAACAAGCATGCATCACTAATAACAGAAGTAAAGTTCTCATCGCCGTCATTGGGTAAAATACGACAAAAATCAGACCCTGTACAAATTGCTCAGGCAATGGTGGACGGTGGCGCAAAAGCACTCTCAGTTCTTACACAACCGTATCTTTTTGATGGCTCGCCAAAATATTTCATGCAGATAAGAAAACAGATCAAAATACCAATGTTGATGAAAGATATCGTTGTGGATAAGGTGCAAATTGATGCTGCCAAAAAAATAGGTGCAGACTATATGTTGCTAATACAGTCGTTATTTGATATCGGCTTGCTCAAAGAAATTGATGAGTTCATTGATTATGGGCACAAGAACGGGCTCAAAATACTCATAGAGTCACACACAAAAACAGAGTTTGCTAATTCCTTGAACACAAAAGCAGACCTAATTGGCATAAACAACAGAAACCTAGATACTCTGAAAATTGACATCAACACGACAAAAACACTATTGGAAGGATTTGAGGACAACAGAATCATAGTGTCTGAAAGTGGAATCGAGAACCCATCAGACATTCAATTCCTCAAAAAATGCGGTGCTGGAGCATTTCTTGTCGGCTCTAGCATAATGAAGTCAGAAAATATTAAAGAGAGCGTTAGGAGTTTGGTCAACGCAATATGAAAATCAAATTCCCAAAAGACGGCAGATTCGGAGAGTTTGGAGGAAAATACATTCCAGAAACCCTAGTTCCGGCAATTGAAGAACTGGAAGAAAATTATCTAAAATACAAAAATGACTCTGGTTTCAAAAAAGAGCTAAACTATTACCTGACACAGTATGCAGGACGCCCCACACCATTATACTATGCAAAAAATCTGAGTGAAAAAATTGGGGGTGCCAAAATCTATCTAAAAAGAGAGGATCTTTTACATGGTGGAGCTCACAAAATTAACAATACTCTAGGCCAAGCCCTGCTAGCAAAAAGAATGGGAAAAACCAGAATAATTGCAGAGACCGGCGCAGGACAGCACGGAGTTGCTACTGCAATGGCTTGCGCTGCACTGGGGCTAAAAGCCGAAGTATACATGGGTTACAAGGACACAATACGACAAAAGCTAAACGTGTTTAGAATGAACCTTTTAGGATGCGAAGTTCATGCAGTTAAAGCAGGCTCACAAACCCTCAAGGACGCAATTAATGAGGCAATACGAGACTGGATTACAAATGTCAAAGATACGTATTATTTGCTAGGTTCTGCAGTAGGTCCTCATCCGTATCCAGTTATGGTACGAGACTTTCAAGCAGTGATTGGACAAGAGATAAAACAACAAATCAAATCGTTTGGGAAAACTACGCCAGATACCGTAATTGCATGTGTTGGGGGAGGATCAAATGCTATTGGAACATTTTATCCACTAGTGGATTCAGATACCGAAATCATAGGTGTAGAGGCTGCAGGTCAGGGACTAAAATCTGGACATCACTCTGCAACACTGTCAGCTGGTACCAAAGGAGTACTTCACGGAATGATGACTTATCTATTACAAGATTCTGAAGGACAAATTCAGGAAACGCACAGCATTTCAGCAGGTCTTGACTATCCAGGAGTTGGACCAGAGCACTCCTATTTCAAAGACAAAAAGAGAGTAAAGTATGTCTCTGCGACAGATAAAGAAGTAATTGATGCATTTTTGGTGTTAACAAGAACTGAAGGAATCATACCTGCATTGGAATCAGCTCATGCAATTGCTGAAGCTATAAAGCTGGCAAAGAAAAAACCAAAATCAGATGCTATTGTGGTAACACTTTCAGGTAGAGGAGACAAAGACGTCGAGGTAGTACAAGACTATGTCAAGAATTCAAAATAAATTCTCAAAGCTAGAATCATCCGGACAAAAAGCTCTTGTTACTTATGTGATGGTTGGGTATCCAAATCACAAAGACACATTGTCTGCAGTACGAGGATTAATTGAAGGTGGAGCTGACATTATAGAACTTGGATTTCCGTTTTCAGATCCTCTAGCAGATGGTCCTGTAATCCAGCATGCAAGCACCATATCGCTAGAAAAGGGAACCAAAATGACACAGTTTTTGAACCTAGTCAGACAAATCAGAAAAGAAAGCCAGATTCCACTGGTACTGATGACTTACACTAACATTTTGTATCACAAAGGCTATGAAAAATTCTTCAAGTTGGCAAAAGACGCAGGTCTTGACGGCATCATAACGCCAGATATGACCATAGAAGAATCTAGGGAATATCTAAGGGCTGCAAAAAAATCCAAACTGGACACAATATTTCTGGTGTCGCCAAACACCAGCAAGTCAAGATTGGCACAAATTGTCAAGCAAACAACCGGATTTTTGTATCTAGTATCTGTTTTTGGGACAACGGGGGTACAAAATAAGATTCAAAAATACACAATAGATGCACTCAAAGAGACCAAAAAAATTGCCAAAGGTAAGGTTCCAGTAGGAATCGGATTTGGAATATCTACTCCAAACGACATTAAATCGTACATCAGACACGGCGCAGATGCAGCGATTGTTGGTTCCGCACTGATAAAACTAATTGAAAAAACACCATCAAATAAAATTCAAAAAACAGTTGCTAGTTTTACTAGAAACTTAAAAATGGCAACAAGATAATCTATTTAGAATATTTTATTTTTAATCCCAAAAGCACCATGTTTAGCGCTATTGTGCTAACGTTTGCGCCGATTATGACATAATCTTGTTTTATCATACCATAGACGATCCACAACGACATTCCAACGCAGATCATTATCATTAACCAATAAGAGACATCTTCTAGATGTTTTGTTCTGTATCCTCGAACTATTTGTGGAATAAAACTTGCAGTGACTAGGGTGGCTGCCACACTGCCAAGAATAGAGATCCAAATGTCTTCGATCATTTTTTGACATCATAATACAACGCATTAAAGCGTTGTTAGCGAAAAAAGAAATAAAAACAGCATTTTCCTTATCCAAATGTGCAGACAAAGTTCATTTTTGTCACTGGAGGCGTGATGTCTGGCCTAGGCAAAGGAGTAGTCACATCTTCAATTGCCAAGCTTTTACAATTATCAAACCAAAAAGTCTCTTGTGTAAAGATTGACCCGTATCTGAATTATGATGCAGGAACAATGAATCCAATTGCCCATGGCGAGGTATACGTCACAGATGATGGTGGCGAGTGTGATATGGACATTGGAAACTATGAACGATTCTTAAACCAAAATATGAGAAAAACCCATAACATAACGACTGCCCAGATTTATTCCGCTGTAATAGAAGCGGAAAGAAAAGGTGAATATCTTGGAGCTTGTGTTCAGATAATCCCGCATATTACTGATGAAATAAAGAAAAGAATTCTCAAAATTGCAGAAGAAGAAAAGCTAGACTTTTTGGTAGTAGAGTGTGGTGGAACAGTTGGCGACATCGAGTCCCTACCATTTCTTGAGGCATTAAGACAATTAAGATTAGAAGAAGGTCCACAAGATGTAATTTTTGTCCATGTTACGCTGGCGCCATCACTGGATGTTGTAGGCGAACAAAAGACAAAACCAACACAGCATTCTGTTCAAGAATTACGAAGGATAGGTATTCAGCCAGACATGATGGCAGTAAGATGCACCGAACCGTTGTTGGAATCAACAAAACGAAAGATCTCCATGTTTACTAACGTATCAGCAAATGATGTATTTTCATGCCATGATGTACAATCGATATTTTCGGTTCCGCAAATTCTGTATGAACAGGGAATTGTAGACAAGATATTTACAAAATTTGGCAAAGTAGGAATGATAAATGCAGCGGCAAACTGGGACAAATGGAATGTCATAGTGCAATCAATGCAAAACCAAACAGGCGAAGTCAAAATTGCCATGGTCGGAAAATATGTTACACTAGCAGACAGCTATGTTAGTGTAAATCACGCGCTCAAACACGCAGGAGCAAAGATTGGAAAATCAGTTGCCATAGACTGGATTGATTCTGAAGGAATTAATGGAAACATCAACACGCTATCAAAGTATAACGGCATACTTGTACCAGGAGGATTTGGCTCAAGAGGAGTAGAAGGAATTATCAAGACAGCGAACTTTGCTAGAGAGAAAAACATTCCATATCTTGGAATCTGTTTTGGATTCCAATTAGCAGCAGTTGCATTTGGCAGACATGTTCTGAATTATTCCGATGCAAATTCTACTGAGCTTGACCCAAACACCAATCACCCGGTAGTAGACTTGCTGCCAGAGCAAAAAACAATATCTAACATGGGAGGATCACTAAGACTTGGAGCACATGATATTACAATAAAACCAAACACAGTAGCATACAAAACATACAATGCAAATCATGTTTCCAGAAGACACAGACACAGATACGAAATCAATACAAAATATCTAGGTGAATTTGAGAAAAATGGTTTGGTATTTTCAGCAGAATCGGATAATTCAAAAAGAATGGAAATGCTGGAAATTCCATCACATAAATTCTATTTTGGTGTGCAATTCCACCCCGAGTTTAACAGTAGGCCAGGATTTCCAGAAGAATCCTTTGAAGCATTTATTCGGGCTTCAGCAAGCTAGTCTTAGATATTTCATAAATTTTCTGACGAGAATCGCGAATCGAAATTCTCTTTTTGACATAGCCTTTATCCAACAAATGTCGTAATGCCAGTCTAACGGTTCTGTCTGGAAGTAATGTCTTTGTGACAAGGTCTTTTTGTGTCATGGATCCCTCAAATTCCAAGGTTTTTAGCAATAGTTTGGAGCTTGGAGGCATGTTTAGTAAGTCTTCTGCCAGCTTGACTTTTTTGGTAAATGCAGAAACTGCTGTAGAATCCTTTTTGATTTTGATCACCTGAGCGGATGGAACCGATTTTGTGCATTCTAATGTGTTGTTTATTCGAAATCTATCCACACCATCCATCACTACCTCACAAAACAGTCTTGATGAGATATCGTCTACCTCAATTATACTAGTATCATGAACTATCAACGGTCGTCTGGTAATGTCTAGAGAGTTGACAGATACAATGCCAAAAACCGGAGAATCCTGAAATATCATTGGACCACCAGCTGACATTGAATAAGCTGACGAACCGGTCGGTGTCGAGATTATGACACCATCACTGGAATCATGCCAAACTTCCTCATGGTTTACTCGCAAAACATGTTCCATCAGCATTGCGCTTTTTGAGGAAAACACGGCAACATCGTTTAACACAGGATAGATTGGTTTACCGTCTATTTTGACTGCAATTCTTGAAAACGCTGAAATCTCGTAGTCTGACTTTTTTATTCTGTTTACTATAGATGAGAATTCTTTTAGGTCAATTTGTGCTAAAAACCCACTTGATTCTGACTCACCAACTCCAAGTACTGGTACCTGAGTATCAATGGTTCTATGAAAATAGTTACGAACACCTCTGTCGCCTCCTGTCACAATTATACAGTCCAGATCTTTGCGAGCTTTGTATCCAATGTATGTAGATTGTAACCCATAATCATCAAGAACTGTTTTGATTGTTTTTACCGCTATGTCAGTTGGTGTTGCACCAGATATTCCGATTTGCACGAAATCATAACTCTTGATGTTATAATAAAAGCTTAGACGTCTTCGAATTTGATTATATTATAATAGTACGAGGCATTTGTCTGTGTTGCTGCTTTTGGCGGAATCTTGTCTAGTCCTACTTTTTTTGATTCTAGTGCTGCTTGTGCTGCACCACCTGCAAAGCTCAAAGCCCACAATGCGTCTTTTTCTTTGAGCATGGTACAACAATATGTAGCAGTGAAAATATCACCAACTCCAACAGTATCGTAAATGCTCATGTTTGGCAATGTAATGGAATAACGTTTGTTTTTGTAAAATAGTGAAACTTCGCGCTTGTTTGTATATAGCAAATGTTCTACTTTTTTGTGCAATAATTTTGCACCTTCAATTCCTTCCAATCCCGTAAGATTGTAGACTTCGCTAGGATCTGATTTCAATACTGTGATGTTTGTCAAATCAAGATTTGTTCTCTCAAATGAAATTTTGCCGTCAGGTCCTGATCTTCTAAGAAATCCTTGAGGGTCTAATGCCACTAGTTTTGCATCGGATTTTATCTTGGCAAGTACATCAAAAGATATTTCATTAAAAACAGGGCTTATTAAAAGTCCATCACAGTTTGTCTTGGTGTAATCAATTTGCTCACAGGAATTTTTTATCCACAGTGTACGATCGGTGCCATCTATTTCCAACAGAAAACGTGTGGTATTTTTTTGCGATTGTGCGTTTTCAAATTTGATTTTGTTTTTTCTTAAATTATCCGTATAGGTATAATCTGGTCCAAACTTTGTATGTAATTCCACATCAAAGCCTAGGTTTTTTGCAGCAATACTACAATAACAAGCAGGACCGCCTGGTCTTTCATACATAGTGTTGTTTATTTTTATTTCATCTATTGTACAATGTGAAAAGATTCCAAGATTCAACAAGAAAAGCTCAATTTGGTTCGGATTTAGTTTTTTGCTTTTCAAAACATGACTGACACAGTATTTGTCCACGTTCTATTACTAGTTCCATGTTTGATTTCAGACAAGAATGGCAAAGGCCTCTCATTACATCATCTTATACGGAACTAGCATAAATTTAGCTCAGTAATCTGAGAAAAAGAGATATTCATACTTACTAAAATCACGCTGTGAGAAAGCCAATTCCGGTTACAATAGATAAAAAACTAGTCACTCTAGTCATGACAGTTTCGTTAATTGGCATAGGTGTCACAATATTTCTGACATTCCACTATGCAAACATCATTTTAGAAGAACGGGTCATAAACCAGCTCGTAGGAGAAGCTGCCATACGTGGAGACTCTATTAACGGGATTTTGACATCGAAGAGTCAAGAAATCCAGGTAATCACCACAAATCCAATGATAAAGATGCTCATTGCAGAGCTAAATCCAATCGATGATCAAGAAATTCTTCTTGACATAATTGCAGAAAAAAGAATTGATTTTCTGATTGAAGTACAAGCATTTGAAGCAAGCATAGGTGGATTACAGGATTTAGAAAATGTAGAAGTGATTGGAGTTAATGGACAGAGATTGTTTGCATTAGTCAATACAAAAACTCAGAAAAATTATCTGTCTGATCCAATATTTGTCAAAGGAACAAAAGAAACATTTGTAGAAATAATTCTTGGCAAAGATAATAAAAGAAAGATTATAACTGCAGCGCCAATTTATCAAAATCCAAAGGATCAAACTCCAATCGGTGTTGCAATAATTACTGCAAATACTCAATCAATTGATGATGTTTTACTGAACCGGGCTGGGCTTGGACATTCTGGTGAATCATATCTTGTTAACAGCGACAAGTACATGATTTCGGAATCCAAATTTGTACCAAATGCACCATTTTCGCAAATTGTAGACACTGCACCATTGAAACATTGTTTTGTTGATGGCCAAAACTATTTTGGTACACATCATGATTACAGAGACATACTGGTCCTTGGAGCATCAGATTGTATGAAATCGCTTGGATTAATCTTGATTGTAGAAATTGATGATTCCGAAGTCTTTGAACCCATAGCAGACCTTCGAGACAAGATCATATTTCTTGGAATAATAATCACAATATCTGTCGGCGTTGCGGCGTTTTTCATCTCAAAGCTCATATCAAAGCCGTTAATCAAGTTAAGAAACGCGGCAAATCGAGTTGCAGGTGGCGATTTTAATGTAAGAACAAATATCGAAACCAAAGACGAAATTGGGCAGCTCTCACGCTCCTTTGACCAGATGGCAGAGCAAATCCAAGACTCATTACTTAAAATCAAAGAAAGAGAAGACGTCATCAAGCAACAAAAAGACATTCTATTACAATTCTCGCAGTATAGTTCGAATTACTGCGTGTGTTTTGTCGATATTATTGGCTCTACTAAATTAACTGCAAATCTATCAGATATTGAAACCAGCAATTTTTATTCGATATTTTTGAATTCAGCTGCAACTGTTATTACACAAAACAGTGGTGTGGTAGTCAAAAATATTGGCGATGCTTTATTGTATTATTTTCCAAAAACAGATTCTGATGAACAAGCACCATTTGTGGAAATGCTCAACTGCTGCCAAAAGCTAATTGAGGCAAGACGGACAATAAATCAGGCATTAACTACAGAAAATTTACCCGAAGTAAGCTATAGAATATCTGCGATGTTTGGCCCAGTCAGAGTTGCAATAGTTGCAACATCTGCTATTGATGATATTTTTGGTTCCACTGTAAACACATGTTCCAAGATTAACCCACTTGCAAAACCAAATACTCTAGTCATCGGAGAGTCGTTATTCAACAAAGTCAAAGATATCAAAGAATTCAAGTTTGAGAAAATTACAGAATACACTATAGAAGCAAACAACAAGTTTGCAGTGTATTTGGTATCAAAATAATCACATCAAGATTATAAAGAGGCGTTCGGAAGGGAAAACCATGCCATTGAAACGTGCAAGTAGAGGAAGACGAAAGGGTGGAAAAGGCTCTTCGGACCGTATACAATGCACAAACTGTGGCGCAACTGTTCCTAAAGACAAGGCAAAAAAAGTCACATCACGACTAAATCTAGTCGAAGCATCTTTGGCAAAAGAGCTTAGAGCACAAGGAGCATACATTGCATCACCAAAAGTTCTAAAATGGTATTGTGTCTCTTGCGCGATTCACTTTGGAATTCTAAAAATTAGATCTGCCGATTCGCGAAGACAGACAGGTAAGCTATACTAGTCTTCTTTGATGTTTTTAGATGTCACTATAATTCTCTGAATGAATGTTATTCCAGCTATCACCATGACAACGCCTATTGCGTATGGCATTAATCCTGGAATCATTCCAATTATAGCTATTACCAATAATCGCTCTGCGCGTTCACCAATTCCAATACCTTGTAATGTGATACCTAATGATTCCGCTCTAGATCTTGCATAGCTTACCAATAACGACAGTGTAATAGCTAACAAAACCCATATTGGTTCTGCAAATCCGCCAACTAATAATCCTGCAAAGATCGCAACTTCGGCGATTTTATCAAATACAGAATCTAAAAAGCCTCCTTTTTTTGAAACTTTCTTGGTGTATCTTGCTACCTGCCCATCTACAATATCAAAAAATCCTGAAATCAACAATAATACTCCACCAATTATAGCCGCGCTAAACCATGAAGAGATGTACGAGTTCAACCCATACGCAATTGCAGACAAAAATGCAAAGACAAGTCCCACACCAGTCCAGAAAGTAGGAGAAAGACCAGTAGCACCAAACTTGATGCCAAGTTTTTCTAATGTTGGTTTTAGTGAATCTCGTAAATTATTTAGCAATATCGTAAGTTGATTTTAGATTCTATTTAAAATTCATGGCAATCATTGTTGATAACAGTTTGGCTGCAAGCGATGCTGTCGCACCATTATCAAATGTTGGATTTAATTCCACTACATCCAAAACAGAGATTTTTTTGTCTCTCATTGCATGTATCATATCAAAGAGCTCTCTTGAGGTTATGCCTACTGCTTCTGGGTTGCCAACACCTGGAGCATATGCTGGATCCAACACGTCCAAATCAACGCTAACATAGGTTTTATCAAATGTAGATAATGCGTCTTTGACCATTTGTGGTCCCTTTCCGTCACGAATATCTCGGTCAGTTATGGTTCGAATCTTGTTTTCTTTAAGAAATGCCAGCTCCTGGCTTACAAAAGATCGTGCACCAACATGAATGATTTTGTCGGCTCCTTTTTTCTCCACTACTCTTCGTAGATATGAGGCGTGAGAATATTGTTCTCCTGCATATCCATCTCGCAAATCATAGTGTGCATCAAATACAATGTAGCCGGTTTCTTTTGGAACGTTCGTGTATGTTCCATATGTCAGGGAATGTTCGCCGCCTAAAATCATCAGTAATTTGTCTTTTTTTGTCAGATCTGCAGTTAGTTTTCCAACCATGTCTAGCATGTCTTCAACATTTGCAGTGTGCATTGTGTTTCCTAGGTCTTCGATAGCAACACCTTCCAAATCTACTCCTAAATCTGGATGAAAAATCTCAATGTTGTTAAAGGCCTTACGGATGGCATCAGGGCCGAACCTACATCCAGGTTTGTATGAATGTGTGGAATCAAACGGTATACCAAATACAGTAGCTACCGGTTCTTTATCATCACCAGGACTAATAATTAGAGGATCTTTATTCAGATACAAATCCAGATAACTCATGAAACTTTGTGAATATCACTAGAAAATAAATTAAATGATTAGACCATTATTTGTGGTCTTTTTGATAGATATCTTGAGAGATTTAGTTTTGTAAACGGTTTGTCCTTTGTTTGCTCTTTAATTTCACGAACAAACTCTTCAAAAGATATCTCTTTGGCATCGCCTGTCTTTCTGTCTCGTACTGAGAGATTGGATTTACCAATTTCTTTTTCGCCAATTACCAAAGTATAGCGAATCCATTCTGTTTCAGATTCTCGGATTCTCTTTCCAAGAGTTTCGTTTCTATCGTCGATATCTACACGAATATCACTTGTACTTAGTTTGTCTGCTAGGTTCTCACAATATTTTAGAAATTCCTCTTTTAGTGGTATAACTCGGACTTGGGTTGGTGCAAGCCATAATGGTAATTGTGCCTTTCTTCCTTCTTTTTGATCCAAGGCAGCTTTTTCCAATAACACATAGATTACCCGCTCTATTGCGCCGCTTGGAGAATTATGCAGTATTATTGGATTGTGTGGCATATTGGATTCATCAAAGTATCGAATTCCATATCGTGCACCGTTTTCAACATCTATTTGATCAGTGGATAATGCCGAAGCTTTTCCCATATTGTCCACATAATTAAATTCCCATTTTAGAACAAAATAGAAGAATCTTTCTTTCCACATTTCAACTAGAACCGGTTTTCCCATTTTTTTAACCAGTTCTTCAATGTGAGCCTTGTTCTCATTGTAGAAATCTTCAGTAAATCTGATTGCCATTTCATAGTCAGATTCATCTATTCCTACTTCTCGTAGTACATTTCTGGATAAATCAAATCTTTTTCTAAATTCTTCTACTGCTTGTGGAATGTCTGTGCAAAATGCATGACAGTCAGGCATTGTAAATGCTCTGAGTCTTCGTAATCCAACCAGTTCACCAGACTGTTCTCTTCTAAAACTATATCGTGTTAACTCGTATAGTTTCATTGGCATGTTTTTGTACGAAATTTGAAAATCATTTGCCATAAGGAACTGCCCAAAGCAGGCTGCAAATCTCAAGAAAAGTTGTTTGCCTTCAGTATTAATGTTGTACTGGCGAGCCGGGAATCGATTAAAATAACTTTCCATGCTAGGATGGTGTGAATCATACATTATTGGAGTTTCAACTTCTAATCCTCCGTATTCTTTGACTTGATCTGTGACAAATCTTTCTAGTAATGATTTGATTAGACGCCCGTTTGGATAAAACCTCATGTTGCCAGAATCTGATGCAGGCTCATAATCTGCAATTGCCATTTTTTTCATCAGCTTGACATGCGGTGGAGGCTCATCTGCTGCTCTTTTTTTGGCAGCTTCGTATTTTGCCAAAATTTCTAATTTTTCATGCTTTGCAAAATTAAACTTATCAACGGTAGTCATTGTACCGTCTGGTGATAAAATATACCAAAATGATTTGATCTTGGACTCGGATTTTAGCGCCTCTGATGATTCGCCTTCATCATCATGTGAATGATCATGACCAGCTCCATCTTTGTTGAAAACCTTGGAGCTTTCTGCCAGTGGATGTCCTTTAACTTTGACGTTGTATGATTTTGTCCATCCAAATGGAGCATGAGATACTTCCAAGTCAGACGCAGAAGATTCCATTTCCTTGAGCAATGATAACGCGGTGCTTGGGGCTGCCAGATTTGATGACAAATGTGCATATGGATACAACAGTAGTTTTTTGCATCCAACTTTACTCATGCTAGATTTGATTTCTGTAATTGCTTTTTGCGCAATTTCAGAGTCATCACCATTTTCTATTGCCACAAATACAACTACGACTTCATCTAGCTTTTTTGGCTCTGGTGTGATATCTTCTGCTGATTTTATCTCTTTTTTAGTTGGATTGTATTCGATGCTATCACAGTGTAATTGTAATATTCGCACAAATTCAAGAACTTGGATTTATTGAATTAAGTGTTGCGACAAAAAATATGAAAAGATAGCGATCTATTTTACTATCATTACCGGTACGATTGATTTGTGCAACACGTGATTAGATACACTGCCAAGAAACATCTCTTTTCCAGCGCCTCTGCCTCTTGAGCCCATCACTATCAAATCATAATTACCATCTTTGGCGATTCGTGTGATTTTCTCTGCAGGATTACCAGAGTCTATTCGCGGCCTAAAGTTCACTTGAGATTTTTCTGCTACCTCGGTTGCTTCTGAAATTACGCGTTCTGCAAATGCTATTTCTTTTTTTCTTTGTTGTGGACTAAATCGCACTGCAGCTTTCGCTGGAATATGTACGACATAAACTCCAGTTATTGTAGTCCCTGTTGGCTGTGCGATTGATATTGCATTTTTCAGGCCACGCATAGAATTGCCTGAGCCATCCAATGGAACTAGAATTTTTTGTATCTTGTCTACCATTAACAAAAACTTGTGATATTTAGTTAATAATAAATTCGATAATTATCAAAGATGATTTTGATTATTCTCAAAATACATTTGATTACGGATTTTTTGATTGTAATGCTATGATCGATCGTAGGATTATGCTTGATAAACCTAAATTATTTGTTAGAAAATTTGCGGCACGTCCTAGTGCGTTTTCTCCCCTAAATCCTTCATCATAGATCATTTCCACATCACCATGATCTGTCTCTACAAGTGATGTTATCAATGAATAATTGCCAAGTTTTGCATCTGTTTTTTCTATAAACAAGCGTAATGTGATTTTTTTTACTATAACTCCTTGTTCCGCAAAATTTCCAGATTCCATTAACACAATAGATTGGTCTGGATCCCGGTTTATTCGCTCAGGATTTGTTATGTCTATAATTTTCATTGCAAAGATACACTGATCATAATAATTATTATAGTATTAGCAACACAAAAACCAAGAAAACCAAAACGTCTTTACCAAAATCTAGACGAATATTACAAAAAACTGCAAAAGACCTATCTAGAAAAACTAAACAAAAAACAAGTCAAAATTAAAAGAAAGCACTAGAATCTATCGTATCTAGAGCGTTCCAAGTCACGATCGTCTTTAGTTTCCTTTTTCCATTCTTTATAGTGGTCTTTGCACAAGACCGATTTTTTTGCAGAAGACTTGACTCGCAGTCCTGCATTTTCTACCTTGGCTGAATTCAAAGATCGTGCACCATCATTTGAGCATCCTTCAACATCACATTTTGCTCCCTTGGATACAATTCCCATAATGTTATATCAGTTTGATATTATTTATAGTTGAAAATTTTATTTTTCAAATTCTTTATTCGTTTATAAATGGAGTATTTTTCATTTTACATATGGGCGGAGCAAAAAAGAAGGGTGCAGCATCCATGGAAAAATCTCAAGAAAACGAGAAATCAAAAGAAGCTGGAACCAGAAAGGACAAAAAAGACAAAAAAGGTGAAAAGACAGAGAGGAAAGCTGAGATCACCGTCATACTAGCTGAAGACCAAGCGCTCAAACTCATAAAATCAAACAATTATCTTACCATACAAGAATTGGCAAAACAGACAGGTGTCAAGATCTCTGCCGCGAATGCTTGTCTTGTAGAACTACTCAAAAAAGGTTCAGTAAAAAGAGCTGGTGGATTTTCAGGCCACTGGATTTACCAGTCAGCCTAGATACAGTGAAATCACATCGCCAGGTTTTACATCTTTAATAGAATCAACGTTGGTCAAGATTTTTCCAATTGGCGTCATTGGTTTTGATGTTACAACATCATTTGCAAAAATACAGATGCTTGAGCCAGTAGGAGTGAATGCAATATCACCTTTTTTGAATTCCTTTTTTTGTCGTTCAACACCAGAGGCAACATGGGTTTCAAAATAGACAATGTTTTGTCCCATAAAATGAGCATTTCCGTCTAGTGGAATAGATCTCATTATTATCCCGACAGTTTTTGGCGACAGGTGTCTTTTTAGCTCGCATTCCATCTTTGACCTGCCCTTTATCTCCAAGATCATCTTAGATGACGATACAGATCCTGCGCTCATGACACTTTACCGCGAATTGGAATATATAACCGCATTAGAGAGTTTTTTTGCTTGTCTGATCCTGAAGAAGTTGAAGTTGAAGCTCCAGAGGAAATTGAGGAGCCAGAATTTACCAGACCAGTTGGTGAAGAACTGGCAGAAGACACTACTATGGAGGATGCAATTAATGCATACAAGAAAATTTTTGAATCAAAAGAGCTCACAGAAGACGAACGTGTCGAGCTAGACAAGAAAATCAAAGAGATGGAAACCCGTGAAATAATAGACATGGATCCAGTCCATGAAGTAGTCGAAATTCCACTCTCAGGCAAAGGTAAAATTGCAATTGGTCCACCAAATCTCACTAGATTTGAAAAGGCAAGGATTCTTGGTGCACGAGCACTCCAGTTATCGCAAGGTGCGCCACCATTTATTGAGATACCAAGTAACGCAAGAACATCACTAGACATTGCCCTAAAAGAGCTGGATGACTATGCAATACCAATTGTCATAAAGAGAAGATTGCCAAATGGTGATTACCAAAATGTTCCAATTGATTATTTTAACTAGTGGATGAATGGTCGACAAAACTTAATAGATAAAATTTTTGGGAAAAATTATGATTAGTATGGAAGAGCAAAAACAGATCGCAAATCATCCTCCATACGCATATTTTGTAAGAAACGAACCAATTATGCCAGCAGCATTAGATGTTTTTACACTAATAAACAAACATGGAAAGACTATACTTATGGCAAAAGGCCTAAACATTCCAGCGGCCGTTGCCATTGCAAATATCATAGTAGAAAAAATGCTTCATGGTTCTTGCAAAACAGACCACATCAAGCTTGACTCTGAATTTGAATTTGGTAAAAGAATGATATCAACAATAGAGATTTCTATTTCAAAAAACTAGTAAACCGAACCAGGACCCTTTAGCAACATGTTTTCGCATTCTTTGCATATTGCTTCATCAATGTTTGTTTCCAAATTGTGATGAATTTCACAGATCAAAAGACTAGATTTGATATAATTACACAAACTAATGAATTTTGCAAGGCTAGATGGCGTATATGCCATATCTGATGATAATCTTTCGCTGAGTTCATTTACCATCTCAGAAACTTGCTTGTCTGCAACTAGTTTTTCTATTAGTTTCGGATCACCACGGGTTCCACGTATGTAGTTGCTGACTGCTGCCTGTGTTACTCCAAGCATTTTAGAAATTTCGTCTTCGCGAATTTTGTGTTCTGCTAATTTTTTTGCCAAAATTGCGCGCAATGCTGGTATTAGTGTTTTTGATTCAATTTCTGCAGGTAGTAGCAATATGCAAAAGTTCTTCCATAATCTATTTAAAGTTAACAATGAAATTTGCAGAATCCATAATCAAATCTATTTTGCATAAAACTAGCTTCAGCTAATGTAATTACAAAGCCTTAATTGATTTTTTGTTGCGCAAGGTATGATGAAGATTTTGGAATTACTACAAAATGCAGCAGATTCGTGTAATGCTAAGTACCTTGCATTATCTGGTGGGCTAGACAGCACAATACTTGCGTATTTACTCAAAGAAAAAAAACCAAGCTGTATTGCCATAATATCCAAAGATCATACTGCAAACGATCTGACATACTGTCAAATGGCAGCTCAAACATTTGATCTAAATCTTAATATCAAATTATACGATATTTCACAGATTTTAGAAGCAGTAGAAAGCACAATCAAGATCTTAGGTAACTTTAATGATATTGAAATTCGAAACAATGTAGTTCCATATCTGGCAATATCTGAGATAAAAAAACTAGGATTTAATGGCATAATTACAGGCGATGGAGCAGACGAGTTATTCGCAGGATATAATTTTCTATTAAACAAATCTGATGAAGAATTAAAAGCAGATCTTGTTAGGATTGCCAAAATAATGCACTTTCCTTCTCAGAGAATAGGTAAAGCTTTGGGAGTCACAGTTGAATCACCTTTTTGCCACCAAGAAATAATAGAATTTGCAAAAACACTACCAGTAACAATGCTGGTTAACACCAATCAAGGCAAAAAATTTGGCAAATTCATTCTAAGAAAGACATTTGATGGCATGATACCAAGCCAAATTGCTTGGCGTCAGAAATCTCCAATGCAGGATGGCTCTGGAACACAGGGATTAACTGGATTTTTTGAGCATGCAATACCAGATGATATATTCATTAAAAAAATAAAAAAAATCCAACAAGACGACAATGTCACAATTAGAACCAAAGAATCATTATTTTATTATGAGATATTCAAAAAATATCATACCATTAAAACTAGTTCAAATAATTCATGCCCAGACTGTCATTATATCATAGAAGAAAATTCAAAATTTTGTAGAATGTGTGGGAGATTTCCCATCTAGGCCTTTTTTGCCCATTTCTTTGGTTTTTTCTTAAAGATTCTTCTGCATCCGTTGCAACAAAAAAAGTATTTTTTACTATCATATTCATATGATACCGCAAGAGATTCGTCCATTTCAATTCCGCAGACAGGATCGACTGGCATGTGTATTTGCCTATTTGTTTTCTATTTATGTATTAGCTACAAAATTTGCATCATGATTATTTTTAGATCATCAGTTGTTTTTGCAAGCATTATTGCAGAACGGAATTTAGCTCCATGTTGTAACCCTTTGGTAAAACGCATTGCCTGTTGTCGTATGTTTGTAAACTTGATGTTATACTGCGATGCATAATCAAGATATTTGCAAAACAATTCTGTTTTGTTTTTTTGTGTGTATTTTTTGTAAGTGCCAGATTTCAGATAGTCATTTACCTGCTCAAACAAGAATGGATTTCCCATTGCGCCTCGCCCAATCATGATGTAATCGCATCCAGTTTGGCTCATCATCTGCTTTGCAAGTTCAGGCGTTGTTACATCACCATTTCCAACAATAGGTATATCGACTGTTTGTTTTAGTTCTTTGATTAGGGACCAATCAGATTGTCCAGAATATCCCTGTTTTGTAGTTCTTGCATGCAATGTGATCATTTGAACTCCTGCTCGTTCTGCTACCCTGGCAATATCTTTGAAAACAAGATTGTCATCCACTCCTGCACGCATTTTCAAAGTCACTGGTTTATCAGTGGATTTGACTAGAGTTTCCAAGATTTTTTGCGTTAAAGACATGTTTTGTAATAATGCACCGCCTGCCATTTGTTCTGTGATGTGCGGTGCAGGACAGCCCATGTTATAGTCAATGACATCAAAATATGGTGCAACAATTTGTGCTGCTTTTTGCAATGCTTCCAAATCAGAACCAAAAAGCTGCACAGCTAATGGTCGCTCTTTTTCTGAATATTCGATAAACTCAGATATTGTTTGGTTTTGCTTTTTTAGTTGTTTTTCTTTTGCTATGATAGCATGAATGCTAGTTAGTTCAGTAACAACTAATCCTGCACCCATTTCCTTGCATAGTAATCGTAACGCTGGATCACTCACACCAGCCATTGGGGCCAAAAACGCTTTGCTGGAAAATCTTGGTAGTGTTGATAGTACAGATGTCATCTTATCCAACCATTTTTTTGACTAGATCTGTAAATTCTTGTTCTTTCATTGGAGGAATTTTCATTATTTGTAAATTTTGATCAACATGACTTTGTGTCTTTTGTCCAACCAATGGTGCCAAAACGCCTGGAGTGGAGCGAATAAACTGCAGACATCGTAGTGAAGGTTGCGAAATATTGCCAAATTCAGGTATTGTACCAGGTGCAAGCAGCCGTCCCTGCATTAATGGAACGCTTGTAAACACTCCAATTCCTAACGATATTGCTGCTTCCAATACAGAAACGTCTTTTCCTTGCATTTGTTGTGATTTTAGCATTAATGCTTGATCATAATACAGATTGTAGGGCAACTGAATGAATCGGAATCCGTGATTATCTCCTCCGCCTTTTTTTGCCATCTCAACCGTATCTAACAAAGACAGATAATGCTGATTTTCTTTTGGTACACGAAAACATTCCCATGTAGCCATTCCATAATATCGGATTTTTCCTTCTTTACGCATTTTTTCATAGAACGCAAATACATCTTCCAGATTTTTGAGGAATTGCTCTCGTGAAATATCAGGCTGTCCTTCTACGGCATTATGAAGATAAATCAGATCAACGCATTCAAGGCCTAGATTTTTGAGACTTCGATTAAGCTGGTCTTGCAAGTACGGTATTGTCATGCAGTGATATCCAGATGAAATGTCATTTGCCTTGATTACGCCAGAACTAGCATATTCACGTTGTACATACGGCCAAAAGTCCTCTTTAATGTCAGCATCGTTTGTTACATAGCCATTTTTTGTGCTGATAAAGAGTTGATTGCGTTCTATTTTGCCTTGTGATATCAAAGATATGATTGCCTTTCCTACAGAACGTTCTGCTTTTTGAGCCCTATAGTTAATTGCAGTATCAATTACATTAATTCCAGAAAGAATTGATTTTCTGATTGCTTCTTCAACTTGTGTATCTGTTTGTGAATCTGGATTGCCAAGATATGTGCCAATTCCAACGTTGGATAAGGTCAGACCATGAATGATTTTGTAATTTTCAGGTATGCCAGAAGAAGAGAATTTTCTAGTTCCATCCGGAGTAGCAAAGCCTGCTATCATGGTATGATGCCTAGATCTGTTTGATTTAACTGTTCTTTGCTATGCTGATCAAAAACGATACAACAAACAATGCGCCAGTGATTCGCGAATACAATACTGTTGATTTCATTATTAGGATAAACTGTTCGATGTTGTCAATGGATTTTTTGATCTTTTTACCAGATTTTACTACTAGTGGTATTGTAGCAAATACAATAGCGCAATAAACTGGAAGTAATTGTGACATAATTCCAAATATGATCAAACCATACGCCACACATGGAAATGCCCAATACAGATTTGCAGCTTTCATTTTACCTAACACTATGACCAGAGTTTTTCTTCCCTTTTGTTTGTCTGCATCGTGATCAGGAAACGAAGTGATAAACAAAACAAACGATGACAGAGTTCCAGCTATTATTCCTGCAATAATGTTTGTTGGTACAATTTGTTCTGTTTGGATAAACATTGTACCAAGTACGATCATTGTACCCTTGATTCCAACAAAGATTTCACCGAGTCCGGAATCTACAATTTTTGTTGAATAAAAATAGATAGAAAGTATGGCAAATCCCAAAATTGCTGCAATTATCAAGCCATGAACAATAACAAAGTATGCACCTGCCAGCGAGCCTAAAACAAGACAGATTATACCGGCAAAATATACAGTGGATGGTTTGAGCAACCCTTCAGGTAAAACGCCTGTTCCTCCGGAAAATTTTGTTCTTTTTGTTATGGTGTCTATTCCTCGTTTGTAATCAGAATAATCGTTTAACAAGTCAACGCTTGCATGCAACAGTATCACTCCACCCACTGTTATTGCAGCTGATACTGGATCAAGTGATTTGGTCTGCCAGTACGATATCGAAAGGCCTAGCGATACTGCAATTACGGATGCTAAAAGAAACTTTATTCTGATTACTCTAAACCAGATTGAAATGCTCATACTAGAGATTCGTCGCTTACGCTTAATGGTTTTCTGCCCATAAAGCCAACGTCTTTTTCATGCCAGAATTTTATCTCGGTTTCACCTTCCTTCCAACATAGCCAAACATCCTCATTGAATCTCTTTGATGGGAAATCAAGCAGTCCTTCTTCTAGGCTTTTGAGTACAACTCCGGAATTTTCAAGATCTTCTACTGCAGAATAGAATTTTGTTACTGCCGAGTTTAGCTGTTTTTTTATTGTTGCATAATCACCAAGGTTAAACGACATACCAATTTGCGAGTTTAGATGTGCTTCTAGTTTTTGGACTTCAGCTTTTTGTTTTTGTAGCGCCTTGAATTTTTGAATCACTGCAGGCAATGCTTCGTTTGCTTCCTGAATTGTGAAATACGTTGGCAATATTTTGAATGCAAAATGCCATCATTAAAAGTATTGTTGTATAATTCTCTGCGGATTTTATTCGTATATTTCGTCTTCGTCTTCTTGCTGTTTTTTCTTTGGGTTTCGTAAAAATGCAAATACCCCACCACCAATTGCTATCACCCCAGCTATTGCACCATGATTATCCAGTCTGGAAGCTCCGTCTTTGTCTCTTCAACTGCTTTAGCTACTTCAAGATCTATTGCTTTTGAGTCTTCAGTATATCCTTCAGCTGAAGCCAAAATCTGAAGCGAAATTCGTGGTGATTTTTGAGCATTAAACTGGACAGTAGCAGATCCATCATCACTAGTTGTTAGTACTTCTGGAGAAATAGTAGAATCTGCAGATACAACACGTATTGTTGCACCTCCAACTGAATTGTCTTCTTCGTCGTCCACGTATATTTTCATTTGAGTTGGTTGCTCCACCAACTACAGCAATTGCAACTAGCAACAGTGTAGCAATGATTGGCGCTACGCCTCGGCGTGAATGAAGTCGTCGATTGTTGATGTTTGTATTCATTGTATGGTAATCACATAGGCGTGCTGTTAAGTCAAATGCTGTTCAGGAATCACAGCATCCTGATATATCTAATTCCAGAAAAACTGGTCTAAACCAGTCTGTTTTGGTTTTCCAACCATGCTATCAAAATCCAAATCCATTGAGGATGTGATTTGATCCAGTGTTGATTCCATGAATTCCATGTATTTTTCAGAATCAATTTCATCTGGACGCGCCATTTCGACTGGTTTTACACCTGGTTTATTGAGAATTTTCACATAAGATATGATGTCACCTCGTTTTATTTCACGTTGTTGTTCTAACAATTTTGCTGCACGGATATGTTGAGGCACTGTCTTATCATATTCAGATGGGGCTTTACTAATCATAACATTGAATGCTAATTCTGGAATTGGAATTTTTCTTTCCTTTACCTTAGTAGCGCATGCAGAAATTTTCTGACTAATTTCTTTTTTTGCTGCCTCAAAATCTTGCGCGGTTTGAACTTTTGATAAGCTATCTAATACTTCAAAAAACAGATTCCTGATAAATGGTGGAGTGTGGGATTTTTTTCCAGTCAGGCCTTTAACATCTACTTTGCCTTCTTTTGTTACACCAAGATAGTTTTTCTTTCTACTACTTAACACAACATAACGATATTCTTTATCGATTTCCAGATCAACTCCTTGTTCCTTTTTGGTATCCTCAATTACTTTGTGTATCTGTTCTCCAGTTGGGTTTTTGACAAATAATGAATCAGTGTCTCCGTATAAGACCTCGATTCCATTCGCTTGACATTTTTTGATTGTCTCCATAATTATATATCGACCAACTGCTGTTGTTGCTTCTGCTGCTGGAAGAAAATACAATGGGAATATTTCTGCTCCCATCACACCATAGCTGGCATTCAATATTACTTTGAGTGCTTGGCTGACTACAGTGTATTGCTCTTTTTGTTCCTGAGTTTTTGCTTTTTTTGCCAGTGATTTGTAGTAGTTTACGCGTAAATCACGTAACGAGCCAATTAACATCGATGTCAGGCCATTATACTTGGTGCAAACCCAGTGATTTGTGTCTGGAATTTTATTTGATTTGCATTCCTCATGAACACACCGAACTGTTTCGTAGGAGAGATTTCTGACCTTGATAATACTAGGATATAGGCTGGCAAAGTCCATCACTGTTACATTGAAGTGGATTCCTTCTGTTGGTTCGACTACTAGACCACCTCGATATTTTTTGTCTTTGATTACTGCATCATTCATAACTCCTTGGGATTTTGAATCAAGTTCTTCACGTCGTGGAATGAGTGCATTTCGTTGTCGATGTTCATAATACAATAAACTTCTGATCCATTGGGATACACCCATTCTTGCAATATCGTCAATTGGCATTCTTGCAATTCTTGATATGACAACTAACAAGTTCATCAACAGATCATTGTTAAAGCTAGTAAGCTTGTGCGTTATGCGAGCATCGTTGTAACAATAACTAGCAAGCTGATAGTTGGTTAGATCATTTAGCTCCACGCCATAATCTAGCTTTGTTTCGTTAAGTAATGCCTTGGAAACACTATTCAATGAAAAATCTGTGTATTTGTGAGAAAACGCATAGATTTGAAAAGATCTGTTTGACATTGTACGATACAAATCAATGTGCACCCCATGCTTTAGTGTTGCAGAATCGCGCATCATGTATAATGGATTTTCAGAGTTTTTGATTCCTAGTCTTTCTGCTCTATTGTACAAATACGGCATATCAAAATCATCTCCGTTGAATGTTATCACAAATGGGTATTCTAGTATCAGATTGAATGCGTCTTCTATCATCTTTTTCTCGTCTGTTTGTGCGTAAAATACGGCCTTAACTCCTTGTGGAAGATCATTTTTGCCGTCACTAGAGCCATCTTTTCTCAAAACAAAAATCTGTTTTAGGCCATCAGAACCTTCAAATCCTATAGCAGTGACTCTTTTTTCTGCTATCTTTGGGTCTGGAATTCTTCCAATTTCCGATTCAACTTCGATATCAAAGCTGAGTCGCTTTATCTTCGGTATTGGCTGATTCAATAATTCCGCCCATTGGGAAATATATTCCTGAAATTCTTTTGTGTTCACTATTCCTTTTGCAGTGTTTACATCAAGCACCAGACTTTTCATTGCCAGTGTTACTTCTTCAGAGACTTCAAAATCGTGAGACTGTATCTTCCCATCAATGATTTCATAAAATTTACCAACAATTAGGCCGCGATCATATAAATAATTCTCATAATACTTGATGTCAGATTCCCATGTTTCTATGATGTTTCTGATACTTTTGTCGGTTTGTGTTCCGCCAATTGCTAGAGGATCTGTTACTATTATTTTCGATAATTCAGATTCTGAATCTTTAAGAAAGTCTTTTCTTTTTACAGATTTTATCTCGATAATGTCTTTGCGTCCATTTAGAAACGCAAGCTCGTCCTTACCCAGTCTAGAATAACAGTATGGTTTATGACCGATTTCATCAGTCCATAGTATGACTCGATCTGATTTTGGATCATAGAATTTCAACACAGCTGCTTGTTTTTGATTATCATATGTTGCTGAAACTAAAAGAGACGGGCCTAGTGTTTGTCTTTGCTCTTGAACTGACATGACATCACTTTTTTGGTTCATCAAGTAATGTGCTTGCCCATTTCTGAATTTTTTTCTTGTCTAGCTTGATTATCTCAATTCCTGCTTCTTTCATCAAATCATAATCGGTTTCAGGATATGTGTCAAGGCATACTATTTTTTTGACGCCTATTGTGATTGCCATTTTAGAGCATTCCAGGCATGGAACAAACGTAGTGTAGAGTATAGCGTCTTTTGTTCCTGCTTCTATTCCCATTATGGCGCAATGCATGATTGCGTTTGCCTCAGCATGATTGCACAGACACCTATCCAACGATGCGCCAGATTCAATTTTACCCTCCATTCGGAGCTGACATCTTTTACATCCTCCTTCAAAGCAGTTTTTAACTCCTGGCGGCGTTCCATTATACCCGGTTGCAATTTGACGATTGTTTCTAACAATGACTGCGCCAACTTGACGAGTCATACAATTTGAGCGGAGTTTGGCAAGCTCTGCTTGTAGCATAAAGTACTCATCCCAATTTGGGCGCTCAAATTTTGCGCACATGAGTAATATCAGTCTAGTTTGTTATTTAGGTGGATCTATTCAGAATTAACTCATAGGCCACATCTGTTAACTCGAAACTATAAAATTCAAAGATCGAGTGTTTTGATTAATTGACAGAATACATCCAGCATAGATTCATCAAGCCAAATTCTGTGGAATTACGTGAATACCAAGTATCTTTAGCAGATCAGGCAAAACAAGAAAATTGCCTAATTGTGTTACCTACAGGTCTTGGAAAAACAACCGTAGCGTTACAAGTAATAGCTGACTATCTTGCTAGAGGTCAAGGCGGTGTTTTGTTTTTGGCACCAACCAGAGTTTTAACAAACCAACATTATGAATTTTTAAAAAATAATTTGAATCTAGATGATATCGGATTGTTAACTGGAGAAGATGTCCTCACTAAACGAAAAAAACTTTGGGCAAATTCTGTGATATGTGCAACACCAGAAATTACAAAAAATGATTTAGATCGAGAGATAGTATCGATTGAACAGTTTTCTTTGGTGATATTTGATGAGGCGCATCGCACTATTGGAGATTATGCATATTCTAGTATAGCAAACAGATTTGCAGGCAAAAACGTGCGTATTATTGGTATGACTGCAACATTACCTGCAGAAAAAGAAAAAGCAACTGAGATCATTACCACATTAAGAATAGCAAGTGTTGCACAAAAAACCGAAGAAAATCCTGATGTCGCTCCATATATACAAAAAACAAACACAAACTGGGTCAAAATTGAGCTTCCACAAGAGATGAAAGAGGTCCAGTTTTATTTGCGCAAAGCACTTGAGACAAGACATAATGAACTTGTAAAATGTGGATTGAGACTAGGTGCAAATGTCTCACTATCACAGTTATTACGTGCACGAGATTTTGTTATACGACAAAACAAAAGGGCTGCCAAGCCACTATTTACAGCAATACGATTACACTATGCACTAAATATTTTGGAGGCGCATGGAATAACATCGTTTTTACGATTTTGCGAGAGAACACGAGAGAAAAAAGGTGCTGGAATCAAAGAATTATTTCAGAGTGATTCAAATTTTATTAAAGCACTAGAATTTGCCAAGGATGCACAAAAAAAGGGAATAGAACACAGCAAGATAATCAAGCTAGCAGAGATAATCAAATCATTGTCTGGCAGAGCAATTGTTTTTACCAGCTATAGGGATTCTGTTGAGATCATACATGAAAAACTAGTTAGTCTTGGCATTTCTGCTGGCTTTTTGATTGGAAAAGCCGGAGAAACCGGACTCAAACAAAAACAACAAGTAGAAACAGTGCAGAAATTCCGAGACGGACAATACCAAGTATTGATTGCCACACGGGTTGGGGAAGAAGGTCTTGACATCTCCGAAGTAAATGACGTCATATTTTTTGATAACGTACCAAGCTCGATCAGATTTATTCAAAGAAAGGGAAGAACTGGAAGAAAATCGGCTGGAAACCTAACTGTGTTGATTGCCAAAGGAACTATAGATGAGGCATACTATTGGGTAGGACAACGAAAGATGCAGGCTGCGCAAAAAATGGGAGACAAACTCACAAAAGAATTGCAAAGGCAATCAGATAGTTTGCCGTCAGGCCTTGATGCATATTTTTAGGCAAATCTTTTGATAACGTGATAACCAAATTCTGTCTTGACTGGCTCGGATACTTGACCTATTGCAAGTCCAAATGCTGCATGCTCGAATGGTTTTACCATTTTCCCCCTACCAAAATAACCCAAGTCCCCGCCTCTCTTGCCGCAGCCGGTATCTAATGACAGTTCTTTTGCCAAGTCTGCAAATTTTTCACCTTTTTTTAGTCGTTCTAGTATAGCTAGTGCTTGGCTTTGCTTTTCAACTAAAATGTGAGAGCATTTTACTTTGTCTGTCATACGTGTGATTGTTTTTAGGGATTGAAATATCTTATGTCAAACCCCACGAGGTCTTGGTACTTGGAATTAATTTTAAAAATGGAGCTTCTTCTTCTTTCCATGGATCGTGCCGTACCCATTCAAATTTTTTAAAAAATATTGCATAGATTTTTTTGAACTCTGGACCACTTTCAATAATCTTGATTTTTCCTTGGGCTAGTACTGCCTTGTGTCCTCCCGGTTTGTATATATCAACAGAAATTGCTGCTTGTGGGGTTTGTTTTACATTTTTGTATGTTACAGTTTTGTAATCAGTTGCAATATAGAATGAATCATCTTCAAAAATAAAAGAAACTGGTTTTACGTGTGGAAATTTACCTATAGTTGCAAATCTTGCCTCTTCTATTGATTGTAGAAAATTTTTTTCTTTATCTGAAAAATTCAACTCTAATTTCCTGGCAGTTTAGATTTACTCATGAAATTTATTACAGCATAATGGTAATAAATCTGCAGAATATCAGATTTGAATTACAATCAGTCTACGTTTTCTATCATAACGAAATAATTTTCCTGATCCATACCCAAGCGACACCCTAAGTTGAAGATACACGTAGAACAATCTCCGCGAGTGGGCCCATCACAATGCTTCCATTAACATAACCATCTGCTAAAACATACATTACATACATTCTAGTGTCAGAAATCGGTGGTGCGACCGAGTGAATGTTATAGTTTTGCCAGCGTTATTAAGCGGATTATTTAATATTCCTACAATTTGCGATGAACCATCAGGAAAGTTTTGTGGTGGAGGTATTGTAAATCCGGTGTTTCCAGTAACGACTGGCGTGGTCCAACCGCTAGGCATGTTTATTATAAGACGGGACCCAGCACTGATCACATTACCTCCTGATTCTAGGTCGGCAAGAACAACGTGGAATGTTTGAACTGAACCAGGCAGAACATTTGTTTTGTTTGCGTAGATATTGATGTTTGCAGTAGAATCTACAGCTTTGGACAAATACACATTTGGAATTGCAGAAACCAAAAAATGCCCAATGAGTGCCAAACTCCTAATGTCCGATTCAGCAGTAAAGGGCAATTTGCATGAAAACACTGATGCCGAATGCTCGTTATTTACAAATTCCGACGAGATGACTGATAACATTTACACTTTGTGCACTTTTATCTGGAAAAGTGCAGTCCCCGTTGAACTCTAAAAACAATAAATAATACACAAAGACAATAACACAAAGATCTTGTTTGTAATAAATTTCAAAAATTATGATGAAATATCAGGTGTAAAAACCCAAAAGCTTGCTACCGTATCTCAGAGAATAGCAAAAAAATACAAGATAAAAATAGCAATCTGCCCGCCACACCACCTTTTGGGGGTAAAATATTCAGGCCCAATCCTAGCTCAGCATACAGATAATTCCAAAGTTGGCAGCACTACGGGTTTTGTCATACCAGAGTTGCTAAAAAAATCCAAGATTACAGGCTCATTGATCAATCATAGCGAACACAGAATTCCACCAAAAGACATCCAAGACTTGGTGGAAAGATTGCGAAATCTAAAGATGATATCAATTGTCTGTGTTCAGGATGTTTCAGAGGCCTCAAAGTATGCAAGGCTAAACCCAGATTATATTGCAATCGAGCCGCCAGAGTTGATTGGATCGGGAAAGGCAGTATCCACCGAGAGACCGGAACTGATTACAGAGGCAGCAAAGGTAGTGATGGATGTAAAGAATAGCACCAAGCTTTTGTGCGGCGCTGGAATCGTATCTAGTGCAGATGTCAGAAAGGCAGTCGAACTTGGCTCATCTGGAATTTTGGTAGCAAGCGGCATAGTCAAGGCAAAGAATTGGCGCGCGATCGTAGAGGAATTTGCCAAAGCAATGCTTAAAACCCCAACAAATCGATAGAAAAATTCGTGATAAAATAATGAAAATGGTTTACTTTTTTGATGAGGGAGACGGCAAGAACAAAAAACTCCTAGGCGGCAAGGGCGCAGGCCTCTGCGAAATGACTCAGTTAAAGCTGCCAGTCCCGCAGGGATTCACCATCACTACAGATGTTTGCAAATTATACTATCAAAACAACAAGACCGTTCCACGAGAGTTGTGGTCTCAGGTAAAAAAGAACATTGCCAAACTGGAAAGGATTACAAAAAAGAAATGGAATTCCTTTGATAACCCATTACTGGTGTCAGTACGCTCTGGTGCTGCACTATCAATGCCAGGCATGATGGATACCATATTGAATTTAGGGTTAAATGATATCACGGTTGAAGCATTAACCAAAAAGACAAACAACCCAAGATTCGCATGGGATTCCTACCGAAGATTTGTTCAGTTGTTTGGCAAAGTAGTCTTTGGTGTAAATGACAAAAAATTTGACCATGTTTTAGAAGAGGTCAAGAAAAAGCAAGGAGTTACAGCAGACAGCGACCTCAACGAACAGTCACTAAGAAGCATAGTATCTCAATACAAGGAGATTTGCCAAACACATACTGGTAAGCTATTCCCATCAAGCCCAGACGAGCAACTCCAGCTAGCCGTAATGGCAGTCTTTAACAGTTGGATGGGCGAACGCGCTATTGTATATAGAGAGAAAAATCACATTACAAAAGACATTGCCGATGGTACAGCAGTAAACGTAGTAGCTATGGCGTTTGGCAATATGGGCAATGACTCCGCTACTGGCGTAGTATTTACCAGAAACCCAGGAGATGGAACAAACCATATTTTTGGAGAATATCTAGTAAATGCACAAGGAGAAGATGTTGTTGCTGGAGTTCGAACTCCAAAACCAGTAGATGAGATGAGAATTGAAATGCCAAAAAGCTACGAGTTGCTTTTGAATACATGCAAAAAGCTAGAAAGACATTACAAAGAACCACAGGACATCGAGTTTACTATAGAGCAAGGAAAATTCTACCTGCTTCAAACTAGATCTGCAAAAATGAATGCTGCAGGTATGATCAAAACTTCGGTTGACATGGTCAAAGAAAAACTCATCAATAAAGACCGTGCGTTAGCAAGACTAAATGCAGATCAGCTAGAACAGTTATTGCATAAAACAATTGACTTGGAAAAAGCAAAACAGTACCAAAAACTAGTCCGAGGAATCGCTGCATCACCGGGTGCAGCTAGTGGCATAGCAGTATTTGATGTAAAAAGAGCAGTTGCCATGGGAGAAAATGGTGCCAAAGTAATTTTAGTACGAGAGGAAACAAAACCAGAAGATGTCCCTGCATTTTTTGCATCTGTCGGAATACTCACCAGTCGTGGAGGTAAGACATCCCATGCTGCAGTAGTGGCAAGAGGAATGGGTAAACCATGCATTGTAGGATGTGCAGATTTGAAAATATTGTCAGAAACAAAACAAGCAACTGTTGGACCCAATGTGATTCGTGAAGGTGATGCAATTACAATTGACGGCTCTCATGGTGATGTTTATGTTGGTGAAGTTCCAACAATAGAACCAAAAATTACTGCAGATTTCAAGACAATTCTTGACTGGGCTCAGAATGCAAAATCTATAGGAATTAGAGCAAATGCGGATACTCCGGATGGAGCACATCTTGCGCGAAATTATGGGGCACAAGGAATTGGATTGTGTAGAACTGAGAGAATGTTCAATGCAGTAGATAGACTAGGATTGTTTGTTAAACTAATCATGGCAAAATCACTTCAGGAAAGAAAAGAGCATTTAACAAAACTCCAAGAACTACAAAAAAGCGATTTTATTCAAATTCTAAAAGCAATGGAAGGTTATAAGGTCACCATACGATTACTAGATCCGCCATTACATGAATTTTTACCAAATCCGGAAGAATTAATCAATAAAATTCACAAGCTAGAAAAACAAAACAATGCAACCGATATCGAAGAAACTAAAGTTATCTTGGCCAGAGCTAAAGAACTTGCAGAGATAAATCCAATGATGGGTCATCGTGGAGTCCGAGTTGGCATTACATATCCTGAAATCTATGAGATGCAGATCCGTGCTGTCTTTGAGGCATCAGCAGAATTAACAAAGCAAAAGATAAACGCGTTTCCACAAATAATGATTCCCCAAGTAGGCAGTATTGCAGAATTAAATCACATCAAATCCATTTATGATAAAGTAAAATCCGAAGTAGAGACAAAACACGGATTAAAGCTGAAAATAAACTTTGGAACAATGCTCGAAGTGGTTCGAGGATGTTTAACGTCTCATGAACTAGCAAATACTGCAGAATTTTTCAGTTTTGGTACAAACGATCTAACACAGGCAGTCTTTAGTTTTTCAAGAGAAGATGCGGAGGGCAAATTCCTCCCCGAATATTTGGAAAAAGAAGTCCTAGAGAGGAATCCATTCCAAACCCTTGATGTAAATGGAGTAGGAAGTCTAGTCAAGCTGGCAATTGCAAATGGTAAGGCAGTAAAGCCAGGAATCGAAGTAGGCGTATGTGGAGAACATGGAGGAGACCCAAATTCTATCAGATTCTTCCACAGTACGGGAGTATCATATGTTAGCGCATCACCGCATAGGATCCCAATTGCAATAGTTGCAGCGGCGCAGGCAAAAATTCAACAGAAATCAAATTCTGTAAAAAAATCTAGTAAAAAGACAAAAACTACAAAAAAGAAAACAAAAAGACGTTAAGATAGTGATTTAATTTTACGCGATAGTTGATTCAAAGTAAATGGTTTTTCTAGCAACACTATCTTATCAAACAAATCATCTGTTTCATCTTCTACTGCCCATTTTTGATAGCTAGTAACAAATATGATTTTTTGATTAGGATTTTTTTCCAAGATTTCTTTTGCTGCCTGTGCACCTGTTTTTTTAGGCATGTGATGATCTAGCACCACTAGATCAAATTTAGAATCAAATAATGGTTCATCAAGTGAATCAAATTCAGTTTTTTTGTATGCCTGTTTGTATTTTTTGACGCACTGATCTCCATCTTCAGTAGTAACTACTTGATGTCCTAATTTCTCAAGTAACGCCTTGTACTGTATTGCGGTAAATTTGTTGTCTTCTGCCACAAGTATTTTCATTGTGTTTAGGATATGATTTTAGATGTGTTTGAAAACTAGTGTGTTCTTTTTGAACAACAAATTTTGTTTGTATGCTGATAATTCCTACGCAAGCCTTTATTTGTTAAATTGTTTAGTTTTGTCAGGTTCGTTCGGCAATGCCGACACTAGGACCAGCCAAGACCAACCAAACCAATGGGGATATCAACATAGTGTTCTACCACAGATATCCTCACTTTTCATTTTATCTGCGATCAAAATTAGCTTTTCATTATGAAAACACAAGGCATTATCATAGTCATGATAATAATTAACTCGTGCGCATTTTGATAATTGATGACAATAAAGAGTTAGCTGATACAGTTGCAAGTTTTTTTGAAATAAAAAAAATTCAATGTAAAATAACAACAGATTGTAAAGAAGGACTAGATTGCATGGTAAAAGAGAAGTTTGATTTTGTATTACTTGATCTTAACATGCCAAAGTTTTCGGGATTTAATGTCTATACACATCTAAAAAAGACCAATATGCTAAGAATGAACAAAATTATCATAATTACTGCCCAAAGATTATTTGAAAACGATATTAGAGAAATGATGCATTCTGGAATTCAACGAGTCATGAGAAAACCATTTAGTTTAATGGAGTTGTACGCCGAAATTACAAAATTATCTGGTTTGCCGTCACGGCAAACTGTTCATGTTTAAAATTAACGTACTTTAAGCTCGGTTGCTTTCTCAAAACACTTTTGCGATTCTTCGGTTCTGCCAAGAATCTTTAATGCATATCCTTTGTTATACCAAGCGTCAAAATAGTTAGGATTAAGTTTTATTGCTTCGTCAAAGCATTTGATAGATTCATCTAGTTTTTTTGTCTTGCCAAGTGCAAATCCCTTACCATTCCATGCCAAAGAATTCCTTGGAGTTAGTTTTATTGCTTCGTCAAAGCATTTGATAGATTCTTCAAATTTTCCTGTTTTTCCAATTGCTGCTCCCTTGTTGTACCAAGCATCTGGATTTTTTGGGTTTGATTTTAGTGCCATGTCATAGCAAGAAATCGCTTTTTTTGTTTTACCAGATTCATCCAACGCAAAGCCTTTGTTGTTCCAAGCCTGAGAATTATTCACATCTAGTGTTATTGCTTCATCAAAGCATTTGATTGCCTCTTCAAGATCGCCAGAGGACGCAAACGAATTTCCCTTGTAAAACCAATCCTCTGTAGTTTTACATTCTGGATATTTTTTCTTTAGATTATCAAAAAGTCCCATCAATTTTTGATCGTATCAGAATCATATGAGTTTTGCAGTAAACTTCATAGTGTTAATGTATTCACCATAGTTATGCTTCCAAGAATAGACAGTATCAAGCAAGCCAGAACTAAGATTGGCGTTACACAAAAAGAGCTTGCAAGGATGACAGGAGTTAGCACATCTATGATAAATCAGATAGAATCTGGACGAAGCCAACCAAGCTATGAAACCGCAAAAAGAATCTTTGATAGTTTAGCAACATTAGAAGGAAGGACAGATCCAAACAAGGCAGGTGATATTTGTAGTAAGGAAATCGTCAAGCTAAAGCCAACAGATTCACTACATGATGCTATTCATAAAATGCGTACAATGTCAATTAGTCAGATTCCAATTTTTAATTCAGGCGAACCAGTTGGTGCAATAACAGAAGATGGAGTGGTTAAACATCTAGCAGATAGTGACGAAGCATCATGGAAGAAAATCAAACTTGCTGATGTGATGGAGGCAAGACCACCAATTGTGGATTATCAAACTCCTGCAAGAGCACTGGTACCATTGATCAGGTATTCAAAATGTATTCTAGTAGCAAAAACAGGTAGAATTATCGGAATCATAACAGCATCAGACACTCTAAAGATGTTGGAATAAGCTAGTGTTTTGGATGCGAGCACAACTCAGTCAGAACACCACTGAGTGATTTTGGGTGAATGAATGTGATTTTTGTTCCTTCCGAGCCAGGCCTGATCTTGCCTAAGAACTGGATTCCACATTCTTCCATTCTTTGATATTCTGTTTCTATATCATCAGTAGCTAATGCAATATGGTGTAGGCCTTCACCTTTTTTTTCCAAGAATTTTTTGATTGGACTATCATCTCGTGTAGGTTGCATTAGCTCAATTCTACCATTTTCTAGTTTTATTATGGCTAGCTTGACTCCTTCGGATTCTACTGTTTCATAGATGATTTTCTCAACACCTAACGCATCTTTGTATTGTTTTGCTGCCTGCTCCACGTTATTCACAGCTATAGCGATATGATCTATTTTCATCTAGAATACCTCTTTTGGCCTATATTCTCCAAAGACTTGGCGGAATGTGTTACTTATTTCTCCAGTTGTTGCATATGATTTTACAGCAGTTAAAATTAATGGCATTAGATTTTCATCTTTTTCTGCAGCTGATTGCAATTTGGATAATGCGTGTTGGACTTTTTTGTTGTCACGCTCTGAACGTAGTTTCTTTAGTTCTGCTCGTTGTTTTTTCTCTACTGTATCATCTATTCTAAGCAATTCTTGTTTTGACTCTTTTTCATCAGAAAATTTGTTCACTCCAACCAAAATACGTTCACCAGCATCAACTTCTTTTTTGAGTCGATATGCATTCTGTCTTATTTCGGATTGGAAAAATCCTTTTTCGATTGCTTTTAGTGCTCCACCCATCTTGTCAATTTGCTTTAGGTATTTTCTGACGCCATCTTCTATTTCATCACATAGATATTCCAAATAGTGCGAGCCAGCCATAGGATCAACTGTCTTTGTTATGCCTGATTCGTGCGCAACAATTTGTTGTGTTCTGAGTGCAATTTTTGCAGATTCCGCGGTTGGTAATGCAAGTGCTTCATCTCGTGAATTGGTATGTAGTGACTGAGTTCCTCCAAGAACTGCTGCCATTGTTTGTATTGCTACTCGAACAATATTGTTATCTGGTTGTTGTGCAGTCAGAGATTCACCACTTGTTTGAGTATGGAATTTTAATTGCAGTGATTTTGGATCCTTTGCATGGAATCGTTCTTTGAGAATTTCTGCATAGATTTTTCTAGCTACTCTAAACTTGGCAATCTCCTCAAAGAATTCTATCGTACAGCAAAAAAAGAATGATAGTCTCGGAGCAAAATCGTCTATCTTTAATCCTCTGTCAAGACAGGTCTGAATGTATGCTATTGCATTTGCTATTGTAAATGCAATTTCTTGTGTTGCAGTAGAGCCTGCTTCTCTCATATGATAGCCAGAAATTGAAACCGGATACCATTGTGGGACATGTTTTGCACAATATCCAATCATATCACCAATTAATCTCATAGATGGTTGTGGTGGATAGATGTACGTATTTCTTGCAATGTATTCTTTGAGAATATCGTTTTGTGTTGTGCCGCGAAGTTTAGTGCTTGCAAATCCTTGAGACTCGCCAACTGCAATGTAATATGCAAGTAATGTTGAAGCAGTAGAATTAATGGTCATCGAAGAGCTGACTTTGCCAAGTGGTATACCATCAAAGGCAGTCATCATGTCTTTGAGCGATGATATTGATACTCCTACTTTTCCAACTTCACCTTCTGCTTGTGAAGCATCAGCATCATGACCAATTTGCGTTGGAAGATCAAATGCCATAGACAGACCAGTTTGTCCCTTTTCAAGCATGAATTTGAAGCGCTCATTAGTCTGCTTTGCATCACCAAATCCGGAATATTGACGCATTGTCCAGAATCTTTCTCTGTACATTTCTGCGTGTATGCCACGAGTGAATGGATATTTTCCTGGTTTTTCTTTTGTTCTTTTTTTAGTACTGTGATAAACTCGGCCAACTGTGAAATTAGAATCTGTTAGTATTTCTTTTGGTTTTTCTTGTTTTTGTGCCATATGATCACTTGGTTATACCTGAAGTTATTTTATCTGCTGCTTCAAATGGGTCGATCTCTCTAGATTGAAGTTTTTTGAGATATTTGGAATAGTTTTTGTTAGATTCTAGCAATGCGTCTATTTTTACTCTAACATTATTTAAAACAATATCCTTTAACTCAACTTCCAATCGTTTAGCATCTGCGTTCTTTTTGGTTTTTTGTTTTTCTTTCATCATTTCTTGTAGTTTTTTTGCAAGATCATCAATTCCTTTATTTTTTGTAACTGATGTCTGCAGAATTGTTGGGTTTCTATCTGTCATACCAATGAATTCTTTAACTGATTCAAATAACTGAGTTGCTCCATCCAGATCTGATTTGTTAACTAGGTAAATATCACCAATTTCTGTCAGTCCAGCCTTGATTGTTTGAATGCTGTCTCCAGTGTGAGGATTAAACACTACAACCGTGATATCGGCAATGTTTGCAATTTCAACTTCGGTTTGGCCAGCTCCAACGCTTTCTATTATTATTGGATTAAATCCGGCGTATTCTAGTATTCTAATGCTGTTTCTAATAGAACGAGAGACTGCACCAGTTGCTCCGCGTGACGCTATACTTCGAATATAAGTACCAGAATCGGTAGATTCGGTCATCCTCACCCTGTCTCCCAAAATCGCACCACCAGTAACATGGCTTGTTGGGTCTATTGCTAACACCGCAGCCTTTAAACCCAGTTTTTTGAGAGCAATAGAAGTTTTGTTAATTAGTGAGCTTTTACCGGCTCCTGCAGGTCCGGTAATTCCAATTATAGTCGATTTTCCAGATGTTTTGAATATTGTTTTGATTATTTGACGTGCTTTGACTTCATCATTTTCAACAATAGAAATTGCTTTGGCAATAGCACTTCTTTTCCCTTTTTTTAGATCAGCAAGTAACAAACAAACTAGTTTTTTATATCTACAATAAATTCTTGTTGCATTCTATAGTTGAGTGAATATTGTCTTGCTTGATTTTCCTTCGTCATGAATATCAGTTTTAATACCGACCTTGCCAAATTCTGGATGATCAATTACTAAAGTAATTGGTACTACCTTCCATCCATATTGCGGTTCTTTGTCAAAAGGCACCATTATGCTAAAGGAATGACCGTCAATTATTCTCTGAAATGATTTTTCCATTCCTAAGATCTCTAAAACAACGTTAGTAGTTTTTTGAGTTTTGTCTGTAAATGTGATCACTACTTGTTTTGTACTTGAATGAAATGTTCCATCTAGGTACAAAATGTTCTCATATTTTTGCTGAATTGATGTACTTTGATACATTGAAATGCCAATTCCAAACGCAATTATCGTACAAATTGATGCTAAGACGATTTTCTTGTTCATACTATGTAAATTCTTGACGTAATCTTTTGATAAACTTGGAATGAATTCTTATTCTTTCTAATGTTTGAGATAAAGTCATCTCAGTTCCAGAAGTTGGATTTTTCTTAAAGAATTGTCTTATTTCGTCTTGCATGGATTCATCGGCCATGGTAGAAAGGCTACCAACTATCCGATTTAGTAACGGACTACCCGTGCCAACTTTAGTTCGTAGTGTCTTCCAGTTCTTCTTTAGCCATGGCCATAGTATTTTTTTGCCATATTGATTACCAGATATTCGGATTATTGGAATGTGCATGTTTTGTGAACGTACGTCTTTTGATTGTGATAATTCTAATGTTTTTAGTAATAATTTAGGATCCTTGAAGCTTGATAATGCACCAAGGAATCTTATTTTTTGTTCTTGGGATTGAGTAATTTTGTACATGTGTAATAATTTGTCATACGATACATTTCCACTCCATGCAACAAGTGTAAACACTGCATCCTGAAGATCAGGATTTAGTGAATCTGGTTTTTGCAGAAATTGTTTGAATCTATTATTTGCCTCTATTAGTATTTCATCATCGTCTAGCTTACCAAGTGCAGCTATTACAGAGCTTCGCAAAAGCGCGTTTGTATAAGGTTCTCCTTTTTGTGCATCCCATCCCAGACTATCAAAAATTTTTCTAAAGTATCGATAAGTGATCTGTTTTATTTGCGAATTGAATTCTTCATCTATGGTCCTGTTGTATAACGCGTAAAGATTTCCGGATACATTTGATTGAGTTAGATAGTCATCTTCATTTTGGTATGATTCGACAAAATTCAGATAATCATGTGCAGTACCATCACCAGAAACACACAATGCGAACAAATCATTTTGTATTGCCCATCTATCAATGTGCGAAATTGATTTTTGTAAAATCATTTCCTTTAGCTCGTACATCAGATCCTGCGAATACTTGACACGATAGAATCCATTTCTGCCAGGATTTACCAGTATTTGTTCTGATTTGATAGGCATGTTTTGACGTTTTTTGTGAAGGATTTTACTTGTTGTCCTACCATCATCTGATAATATCAACGGTATTTCCCAAAGCCCTTTTTGTGTGTCTTTTTGTTCCAGAACAAATCTTTTTTGTGACAATACAAGTTTGGAGCCTTGTTTTTGGACGTCCACTAAAGGAAATCCAGTTTGTTTTAACCAAGAGTTTACCATTGAACGTACAGGTATTTTAGCGGCTTTGCCTATCTCGTTCCACAAGTTATTTCCTTCTGCATTTTTATAAGAGAATTTTTTTAGATAGACACGCAGTCCTGCTCGAAAATTCTTCTCAGTTACAAAATTTTCAAGCATTTTGAGGACGCATCCTCCTTTGTCGTATGATATAGCGTCAAAGATTTCTCGAATTTCTGATGGTGAATTTACCTTGACGTCAATTGGATGTGAGGAATGTAATGCATCAAGACTCATAGCAGTATTCATTGTATCTTCTAGGAATTGATCCCAGAGTTTCCATGATGGATAGAAATAATCTACAAACTTAGTTGCCATAAATGTTGCAAATGATTCATTTAGCCAGAGATCATTCCACCACTTCATAGTAACTAGATTACCAAACCATTGATGTGCTAACTCATGTGATACAACTTCGGCTATGAATTGTTTTGTCTGAGTAGAGGAGGTCTTTTCATCAAATAGCAAAATTGTCTCCCTAAATGTTATTGCACCCCAATTCTCCATTGCACCAGATGCAAAATCTGGAACTGCGATAAGGTCAAGTTTTGGTAATGGGTATTTTATTCCAAAATAATCTTCATATGATTTGACTAGTTTTTTGCACAAATCTAGTGCAAATTTTCCTTTTTTGCTGTTGCCTTTGGTAGTGACAATTCTCATTGTTACTCTGTCTGATTTTGTGCTCAAAAATTCGAATTCACCCACACCAAGATAAACCAAATATGTCGACATGATCGGGGTTTTAGCAAATTTGTATAGGATTTTTTTACCTATTTTCTTTTTTGATATTTGGTTTGTGTTAGAGATGGCAGCATGGTGTGATTCGGTAATTATTGAGATACTAAATGTTGCCTTTGCGGCAGGTTCATCCCAGCATGGGAATGCTCTTCTTGCATCAGCTGCTTCAAATTGAGTAGTTGCCAAATATTTTGTGTTGCCGGATTTGTCCTTGTATTGACTACGATAAAATCCAACTAGCCTGTTGTTTAGAACCCCGGTAAATTCGATATAGATTTTTGCAGATTTGTTGATCTTTTTAGCTAGTTTTATTGTCAGAGTTTCATTTTTCTTATCCAAAATAGTCTTTGTTGGAATGATCTTACCAAACGATATAACATCGCATTTTTTTATTTGTAATTCTGCAGCGTGCAGGACTATAGTATTAGTGGATTTGTTTACAATAACATCAATTCTTTCTTTTCCCTCAAATGTAAAATTTGAAAAAATTGGCTCAAATGTTAAATCATAATGTACTGGCTTTACCTGCACAAAATTCTGTGTATTACATGCCTTTATGTACATTGTCCGGCCTGTCGATCAAATAATTATGTGTAGAATATGTAATAAAATCATGCAACTAAAAATCATAAGTTTTTAAAATACAATATCATGATATATTTGGATGAAGCAAAAACTCTCCTCTCGTAGAATCAAAATATTGGTTGCAAAGCTAGGACTAGATGGTCACGATAGAGGAGCTCTAGTTCTGTGTAGAGCGTTTCGTGATGCTGGAATGGAAGTGATTTATTCAGGTTTGTTTGCTACGCCGGAGCGAATAGCACAGATTGCTGAAGATGAAGACGTTGACGCCGTTGCATTAAGCCTACTAAATGGAGCTCATAATACGTTATTTCCACGAGTTGTAAAAGAATTACAAAAGAAAGGACTCAAAGATGTACTAGTGGTAGGCGGCGGAGTCATACCAGAAGATGACAGGGGTGGATTAGAGAAAGCTGGTATTTCCAAGGTGTTTGGCCCAGGATCTCCATTACCATCAATAATAGAGCATATTAATTCAGGCGTTGCAAATCTGAGAAAAATTTAGTTATTCGTTAGAATCTGGCCACATCATTTTTCGCATTTGGCGGCCAACTTGTTCTATTTGATGAGATTCAAGTTGCTTCATGTATCTGTCAAATGCATTTTTGCCATTCTTTTTGTATTCTGAAATCCACTCTTCATTGAATGTTCCGTCTTGGATCATGTCAAGTACTTTTTTCATCTTGGCCTTGTTGTCTTTGTCCATGACCATTGGTCCACGTGTAAGGCCGCCATATCTTGCAGTTTCAGATACGCGTCTCCACATGCCATTGATTCCATATCGCTGAATCATATCTACAATAAGTTTTAGCTCATGCAAAACCTCAAAGTATGCAATTTCTGGTTGATAGCCCGCCTCTACTAGTGTCTCAAATGCATTTGTAACCATTGATGCACATCCACCACAAAGATCAGCTTGTTCACCAAACCAGTCAGTTTCAACTTCTTCTTTGAATGTTGTTTGGATCAAACCTGCACGTGCAGAGCCAATGCCTTTTCCAATTCCCAAGACTCTCTCCCATGCTTTTCCAGTTTTGTCTTGGTATACAGCAACTATTGCTGGTGTGCCAAATCCTTCTTGGTATGTCTCTCTAACTTTGGAGCCAGGACCTTTTGGTGCAATCATTATGACATCAACATTGTCTGGAGATTTGATCCAGTTCCATTGAATCGCTGCTGCATGTGAAAACGATAATGCTTTTCCAGTAGATAGATTGGGTCCTATTTCTTCTAAATAGACTTGGGATTGTATCATGTCTGGAATCAAAATGTGAACAATGTCTCCTTTTTTGGTGGCCTCAGCAACAGACATTACATTATGTCCATCAGACTTTGCCTTGTTCCAAGTCTGACTACCTTCTTTTAGGCCAACTATAACTTTGAGTCCAGAATCTTTGAGATTGTTTGCCTGGGCATCACCTTGAATGCCATAACCAATTACTGCTATTGTCTGATTTTTAATTGGATCTAGACTAATATCGGAATCTTTCCACGTCTTTGCCATAATATGATTCCAAAATATAGACAATAAAAACTATCAAAAATCAAATTGTGATTACTTTATTACACGAAAGACATCTTACTTGTACTACAGACTTTCCTTCCAGACGTTTGAATTTTTTATCACCGCATGATGGACAGACTGGACATGCGCGAACATCTTTCATAATTTGTATTGCAGTGTATCGGTAATTAATTTTCTATTTGATTTTGCCACTTCCCAAGAGTCTAATACTTGTAGACTCTGGCTTGAGTATAACACAGATATCACCTTTATTATGCACGGTTGGTTTTTCTAACACGAGTTTTAGTGGAGATATTGAGGAAAATTTTGCAGGTTTTATCTGTAGGCCAATACTAACAAGACACATTTGATTTGGCGCAATGTCGCCTTTGTAAAATGGACTTTTTGTAAATTCTAGTTCTATCTCAGTTGAAACCAATTCAGTGCCTGGTACGCAAAGCAGATCTCCTCTTCCAACTTGATCAGGATTAACACCTTTTACTGCAAGTCCTACTCGTCCAGGCGAGGCTGCTTCTTCGACTGGATCATCATGCATTTGAATCGATTTAATCAAAACATCAATTCCTGTCGGTAAAAGTTTGAGGGTGTCATATTGTTTTATCTTTCCTTGCTCTACTTTGCCTAAAATAACAGTGCCTACTCCTTTTACATCAAAACAATGATCAATTACAACTCTCGCATTACCATTTTTTGAAACTTGTTCCAGTTTGTCAGATTCCTCTTTAATTTTGTCTTGTTGGATTTTTGTATAATTTGCTAATACCGTATTTTTTATCATTGTATTTAGCGTGCTTTCATCAACATCATATGTGTATGATAACAAGCCTGTCTTTTTTTGAAGCATGTCTAATGCAACAATTTGTTCTCCGACAAATTTGTCAAGCTTGGATATATGAAATATGACATGTTCTGCCAGATTTATTGTTTGTAGTAGTGGTTGAATCTTGTCAGGAAATCCACTAGGTGTTGTATATGTACGGATAACTCCAGATTCTTTTTTGTCATACATTGTCATATCAGTAGCAGTTCCCTTTTTCCCAAGACTTGCTGCTACTGTTTGATCACCTAATACTACAAAATTTACAGAAGATGTCATGTTATGACGTCAAATTACTTCAATATATTCAAAGGTCATGGGTATTTTTTCAAAACTTTAGCATAACTTGCAAACCTATGATTACTTGGACGGACGTGTTTTTGAACATAAATTGATGCGGTTTTTCCAGTAGAACCATTTAGCCCAATGGGGAGAGGAATCAGATCTTTCTCAAATGCGTATTTGAGTACATCGTCATATTGGCTGTAATAATTAACAAATTTCTGATTTACAGTTTTTTGTACTGTTATTCCATATTTTGTTGGATTAATAGAATCTGAAGGTATTGAAGCTCCGAAAATGTATGTTGCCTCTACTAGTTTTTTGTTTTTGAGATTAGCAAGTGTTGATATTATAACTTGTGACCCAAGCGAATGCCCAATTAGACGTATCCGTATGCTTGGATATTTTTTTTTCAAATCATGCAAGAATTTTGCAAGATTTTTGCCATTTTTCTTTGCAATACTAACTCCAATTTGTGTAGCTTGCTGCTCACGGGATTTGTATTGTGCTCCTCTGGTGTTTGAATCATAGCTAAACCCAACTATTGGATAATGATATCCTAACTTCTCTAGTCTTTGTTTTACTATTTTGAATTTGGCAAGTGCTCCAGATTTGTTATTTCGTAACCCATGAATTACTATTGTTATTTCCAATACATCGGATAGGCTGTCAAAGAATTTCTTTGGGTACAAATCATATGGTTTATTCTTTTTTGTCTTGCCTGTACTAAGATCATAAAATCCTCTAGTAGAAATTCTTGGAATTCTCTTATTTGGTTTCAAATTTCTCTTTACGTTTTTTGATATCTGTTTCGTCTACACGTACAAACACGGGTTCAATTTCTCCAAGTTTGTGGCCAGATTTTAGTTCCAATTCTGAAATAGACATCCATGGTTTTTCTGACGCATTTCCATTCATTCCAAGCTGAGACCAGATCTTTTGTGCAGATTTTGGCAAAAAGGATTGTAATGCTATTGATATTGAATAAACTGCATTTGCAGCCAAATACACACATGTCTCGGTGCCTGGTCCTTTCTTCCATGGTTCTTTGTGTTGGAAGTACTGGTTAAAGTATGCAGAAAATTCCATTATTTTTTTGAGTGATCTATCAAGATGGTTCTGCTGCATTAATTCTGATAATTCAGATGCAAATCTACGTATTTTTGATTCTGCATCTTTGTCTTTGTCATCGTATGAAGTAGGTGTAGGTATTACACCATCAAATGTTTTCTTTGTGAATCCCAATGCACGATTTACTAGATTGCCAAGGTTACCAATCAGCTCTGAGTTTATTCTTATCATGAAATCATCCCAATCAAAATTCAGATCATCCTGAGAATACGGATTGATTGATATCAAATAATATCGGAGATAGTCTGCAGGATAAAATCCCAAAAATTCCTTTAATCCAATGTACCAATTTCTGCTCTTGGAAATCTTTTTTGATTGTAATGTTAGATGCCCCCTAGTTGGAATGTAGTCAGGAAGCTTGTACTCGGAATTAATCCCAAGTCGCATTGCAGGTAAAAACAAGTAATGATGATACACAATGTCTTTGCCAATGAAATGATATATGTCAGCTGAGTTCCAAAACTCCTTGCCGTCAAGGCCCTTGTCATTCAAAAACTTGACTGCAGATGAAATGTATGCCAAGTGATTATCAAACCAGCCATAGAACACCTTGGATTCGTCGCCAGGTATTGGAACACCCCAAGAGATGTCACGCGTGATATCCCAATCCACCAGACCAGACGTAATCCAGTTTTGTACGTATTTTTTTACATCTTTTTGCAGGTTTTGATTATCTTCTAACCATTTGAATAACAAATCACCAAAGTTTTTGAGCTTAAAGAAATGATGTATTGTTTTTTCTTTGGTTGGGATGGTTCCGCATATAGCACATTTTGGATTGCCAATTTCTTCAGGCACTCGACCACATTTTTCGCATAGATCAGAGTATTGATCTTCTGCCTTGCAATGCGGACATGTTCCTACAACATATCTATCAGGTAGGAATTTTTTGTCGTTTTTACAATAAAACTGGATAATCTCTGATTCGTAAATATGTCCATTTTTCTTTAATTTATCGTACACATTTCTGACAAAGGAGATATTTTCAGGGGAGCTTGTGCGATAGAACAGGTCAAATCCAATATCAAATGCAGAAAAATCTTCATAGTCACGCTTGTTCCAATGAGCAACATATTCTTGTGTAGTTTTCTTTTCCTTTTCTGCTGCAATCAAAATAGGAGTACCAAAATCATCGGATGCGCAAATGTAATAGGCTTCAACACCATTCATCTTCAAGAATCTAGTGGTGACATCTGCAGGTAGATACGTTGATGCCACATGTCCAAGGTGTATCTCACCATTAGCATATGGTAGTGCACTTGTAATGATTGCCCTGTTTTTCATTTGGATAAACTGTGTTTGTATAACTTAAGAAGGTTTGTTACCAGTTTTCTCTGTATGCAATTTGTTTTTTGGTCAAATGATCAATTTTTACTCCAAACGCATCCAATGCATCGGATGCAACTTGCGTATCAATCTCTAGTGGTACCGTGATTACTTTTTTGCCAATCTTTTTATGATTTTTTAGAATATACAAAATTGACATTATTTGATTTGAAAACGATTGTGCCATTACCTCTGATGGATGGCCTTCTGCTGCAACAAGATTTGCCAATCTTCCTTTGCCAACAAGGTAGACTTTTTTGCCATTTTCTAAGACGCATTCATCAAGATTTGGTCGCACTTCACGTACAGATTTGGATTTGTTCAATAGAAAATCAGAATCAATTTCAACGTCAAAATGACCAACATTGCCCATGACTGCGCCATCTTTCATCTTCAAAATGTGCTCTTTGGTTATGATATCTCTCATACCAGTGCATGTGATGAAAATATCTCCAATCTTTGCAGCCTCTGTCATAGTCATGACTTCAAATCCGTCCATGTGGGCTTCTAATGCTTTGACAGGATCAACCTCGGTCACAATAACCTTGCAGCCCATGCCATGAGTTCGAGCTGCAACTCCTCTTCCAACCCAGCCATAGCCTGCAACGACAACTCGTTTTGATGCAAATAACAGATTCATTGCGCGCAAAAATCCATCAACTGTGGATTGGCCTGTACCATATCTATTATCGAACATGTGTTTTGTGTATGCCTCATTTACTACTATTACAGGATAACGGAGTTTTCCTTTCTTTTCCATTGCCTTGATTCTATTTACTCCAGCAGTTGTCTCTTCGGTAGCACCGAGCACTTTCATGGTTTTGTATTTTTTATCAAAGTGCAGTTTTACATTCATGTCTGCACCATCATCTGTTACAATGATTGGCTTGTGGTCTAAAACTTGATCAATACACCAATCATATTCTTCGTTGGTTTCATCATTCCATGCATATGTATGAATTCCTTCTGATGCTAAAAATGCCGCAATGTCGTCTTGCGTTGTAAGTGGATTGCTAGCGCATGCTGCAACTGTTGCACCGAGTTCTTTTACTCCCATCAAAAGAACGGATGTCTCTTTTGTGATATGCAAACAAAAACCTAGTGTCAGGCCTTTGAACGGTTGTGATTTTTTTAATCTATTAATCGTATTATGTAAAATCGGCATGTGATTTCGAGCCCATTCGTATGACATTCTGCCTTGATCGGCCAAACTTTCATCTTTTACTTTGCTCAACATTTGTGACACAATTCCATATACTAAAAAATCTTTGTCAGATCAACAAAGTAAATAACCATCAAAAATCGATGCAAAACATGGTCTGGCAAAAAGTAGCTGAAAAAGATTCAATCGAAAAAGGTAAAGGAGTCGAAGTCAGAATTGGTGAGAAAAGAATTGCAATATTCAATCAAGATGGATATCATGGAATCGATGCCTTGTGCGTACATCAGGACGGCTACATCACTCCAGGCAAATTAAATGGCTGCATTGTAGAATGTCCGCTGCATTTTTGGCACTATGACATAAAGACTGGCGATCTATTAGATTATCTAAAAGGAGTCAAGCTTCAAACCTACAAAGTAGAGTCAAGAAGCGACGGCATCTACATGGATGTCTAGATACGATTTTTAATCAATAACACAAAGACAAGCCATTGGATGCTATTCTCAAAGAAATCACATCTCAGGATTATTCGAAAATTCAAAATAATATTGAATTATTTCTAAGAAAACATGTGACAGATTCTAGTGGATTTGTATTTGGTTTATCAGGTGGAATAGATTCTGCAGTAATTGCGCATATTTGTGCAAAATCATTCAAAGAAAAATCACTTGCTTTGATAATGCCAGACAGTAAGATTTCACCAAAGGAAGAAACCGAAGACGCGCTATACCTAGTTGACAAATTAGGCCTTGATTACAAACTAATTGATATCAACCTGATTCATTCTCAATTTGCAAATAGTCTAGAACCTGATGAAAGATCATTAGGAAATCTTTGTGCAAGAATTCGTGCAAATCTGCTATACTATTATGCAAATTTGAAAAATTATTTGGTTCTTGGCTCTAGTGACAAATCAGAATATATGATTGGCTACTTTACAAAGTTTGGAGATGGAAGCTCCGACATTGCGCCAATTGCAACACTATACAAAACTCAAGTTCGCCAGTTGGCAAAATATCTCCAAGTGAAGGAATCCATCATATCAAAAAAAAGTAGCCCTCATTTATGGAAAAGACATTTGGCAGAAGATGAAATTGGAATGTCATATGAAGAAATTGACTGTATTTTATATTGCATGATTGATAAGAATATGTCAGCCTCAGATATACAGAAAACAACCAACATTAGCCTTGATAAAATCCAAAAAATCAATCAATTACACAAAAACAGTGAGCATAAAAGAATAATGCCAGACAAACCATGAGGAAGTCGAATTGAAGATCTACGATACACAAAGTGCCACAGAACATGATCTTGCATCAAATAATGTTGGAATCTATCTTTGTGGAGTAACTGTATATGATGAATCTCACGTTGGTCATGCACGGACAATCATAGTTTTTGATGTCCTGCGAAGATATCTAGAATCAAAGGGAATTAAAGTAAACTTTGTGCAGAATTTTACTGATGTTGACGACAAAATAATCAATCGTGCAAATACAGAGAGAGTTCATCCATTAGAGATTAGCAGAAAATACATTGATCGTTACTTTGAGGATTTTGATAGACTAAATATCAAACACGCGACCACATATCCAAAGGCAACAGAACATATTCCAGAAATTATTGATTTAATCAAAAAACTAATTGATTCTAGCTTTGCGTATCTATCCTTAAATGGTGTGTATTATTCAGTATCAAAATTTGTAGAATATGGTAAACTATCAAAAAGAAAAACCGAAGGCCTCATAGCTGGAGCAAGAATAGCAGTAGATGAAACAAAAAATGATGCATTAGACTTTGCTTTATGGAAGTTTGCAGAAACAGAGCCAAACTGGCCAAGCCCATGGGGAAAAGGCAGACCCGGTTGGCACATAGAATGCTCTGCAATGAGTCTCAAGTATTTGGGAGAAGAATTTGAAATCCATGGCGGAGGCAGAGATCTTATTTTTCCTCATCATGAAAACGAGATTGCACAAACAGAAGCCGTGACAAAAAAACCACTTGCCAAGATATGGATGCATGTAGGAATGGTAACAATAAATGGCGAAAAAATGTCAAAATCGCTTGGAAACATAAAGTCAGTCAGGCATGTTTTGGATAACTGGGGTTCAAACATAATCAGGCTATTTTGTCTTTCAGGGCACTATTCCAAGGCAATAGACTATGCAGAAGAACTCCTAAAAGAGAATTTGATAAAATGGAGACAGGTAGAGACGGCATATTATGAAATGATAATGTCAGATGGAACAGGTCCAACAGATGAGATCACTGGAATGATATCAGAATGCAAAACAGAATTTGAATCAGCTCTAAATTCTGACTTTAATACGTCACTTGCATTAAATGCGTTTTTCAAGTTAGTAAAGGGAGTTAATCGTATTGCAGCGTCTGAATCCATGACAAAATCGATTGCAAATATAGCACTGCCAGAATTTGAATACATGATAAACACCCTAGGATTACAAGTGCAGAAAGTAACAGAACAAGAAAAACAATCAATTACAAACATGATAAAGCAAAGAGAAACACTTCGTGCACAAAAACAATACCAAGAAGCAGATAAAGTAAGAGAACAGATTTCTGCTCAAAATATTGTCTTGCTTGATCACAAAAACAATACAATCTGGATGAAAAAAGAAAAAATCCTAGCTGATTCCTAGTGCGTTTTTTTGCTAGTTGATGCGCTGACCAGAGATATCACATCTCTGTCACGCAACTGATAGTTGGTGGGCAGTCTTAGGTTATATCGAATATCTTTTGCATAAAGCAGTCCCTTTGTGAGACTAGTGTGGATTTCTTTTGCCAAATCATTGACCGTTGCTCCATCCTTTAATAATATCAAATCAGGCAAGACATTTCCTTTCTTGTCTGCAAGTTTTTCTTCGTCAGCTACTGGATAGATAGCGTTCATCTTCAATAACTTGAATACTGTAATATTGATTGCAAACTGGACTCCAGTTCGCATGTATTCTCCCATAATCTCCTTTGTGATAAAATCAAGGGCGCCCTTTTGTTTTTGTGAAAGATCGTCAGGCTTTATGATATCAAATTGTTCAGAGCCAGGAGAGTACTTTATCAATCCCTTTTGTTCTGCTCGGCGTAGTGAGAGCTCACTATCTGCACTTGCAGGCACCACTATAGTGTCGTTGTATCGCTCTTGCAGTCTAGCAAAATTCTTGTCTGCGCCATCAACGTCAATTTTGTTTGCCACAATTAACGTAGGCTTTGATATCTTTCTGAGTATAGCAGCAAATTTTTTGCTTTCCTGAAATCCAATATCATCAAATTCTTTTTCCTCTATACCGACAGTATGTAATGCTTCTTTTACATGGTAATTATTGACACCTATTCCACGATACAAATCTGCAATAGCAATTATCTTGTCCACACCAGAATGAATTGTCTTGGAAACTTTGTCACGATTTCCTTCCAGTATTTTGAGGTACCACATCACCAATTCCTCTTCAATATCTGCAAAATCAGAGATAGGATCGCCAGCTCCTGTCTCCGTTATTTTACCAGACGAATCAATTCCTCCAGAAACATCCACTACATGTAATATGGCATCAGATTGTGCAGCAACTGAAAGAAATTGGTTACCAAGTCCTTTTCCCTGCCATGCGTCCTTGATCAATCCAGGCAGATCAATCAGCTCAATTGGTATGTATCTCCAGCCATCAAGGCATCTAGAGTTCTTCGGATTATCAGCGACATGAAATTCAGGATGAACACATAAAGTGATTGCATTTGCAGTAGCAGATTCTGGTTTTTTTGTAGTAAATGGATATGTAGAAATTTCTGCAGAAGATAGTGTTGCAGAATTGAAAAATGTGGTCTTGCCGGTGTTTGTCTTGCCGATAATTCCTATCTTTATTGGCACAACAACATTTGCAGTTTATGCTATTTATCTCTGACTAGGCATGATCATTGTGAGGCCTTGCCATTACTTTCTCGCAAGAGTTTCTGAGCTCATCAATTGACCACAAAATTTCATCTAGTTCTTCTTTTGACAAATCAGATTCCCATTTGTCAAGAGTAATTTTTGCTATTTGACATGCATGATACAACAAACTCCAATATGGGTGATGCTCTGCTGTCGTAAGTGCAAGCTCTGATGCATCAGCTAGTCCATTCTTTGCACGCCCAAATGAGCTCATCTTTTCACCAAAAATACGTATTATGTGAGATTCCAAGTCTGGCTCAACTTTAATCATGATGTCATTTTCTTTGTAGGATTGCACTAGGCGTTGTAGTTCTTTGTAAAAATCATCAAAAGATTTGGCCATTAGAATAACCGCTGATGTTCTGCAAGCATACATCTATTGAAGACAACTTTTATTCCTGCCTTTCTTGCCACCTCTTCGGCTTCTTCATTGTGTATTCCCTCTTGAAGCCAAATTACTTTGGGTTTTTTCTTGATTGCCTCCTGTATCACAGACAATACTTGATCAGATGGTCTGAATACATCAACAATGTCTATTGGTTCTGAGATATCAGAAATACTGGAATGACATTTTCTATCTAGAATACTATCAGTAGTTGGATTTACTGGTACAATATCATATCCTTGTAAAAGCAGATATTTTGGGACATAATTTGCCGCCTTGTCTTCATTTTTTGACATACCAACGACTGCAATTTTTTTGAGGGAAAAAATTTGCCGTATTTCATCATCGGTATGAGTGTCTCTTTCCATGAACAGATTCATTCTTATCAGATTATAATTTATTTGGAAAATTCTTATAGCCAATCTGAGAATCTAGATTATGGAAGAAGAGCCAAAAGACATTATTGTTTTAGGCGCAATTAGAAACGGCGCCAAGAAATTTGACAAGATTAAAGCAAAGACCGGCATATCGCCTGAAGAATTAAACAAGATTTTAGAACAATTAGAGCAACGAGGATTCATTAGAGTAGAGAAAAAGAAGGGCTTTTTGGGTGGAGAAAAAATTGAGCTTCAACTAACAGACAAAGGAAACAACGAACTACAACAAAGAGTCCATGAAATGGAGCAGAAATGGAATCAGATGGTCCAACTATACAAAATGGGAGACAAGAAAAAATTAGAAGAATTCATGGGAACTAACAAGTCAGATTTTGCCATGATGATGTTCTTTGGTGTAATGAACATGATGATGTTTTCGATGATGTTTTCGATGATTGGTGCGTCAATGCATAGCTATATTCCGCCAGAGCAGATTCCTCCAGGAGCTGAAAACCAAATGCAGGATGCAGATTCAGGTGGAGGCGGCGACATGGGAGATGGTGGAGGCGATGGCGGATTTGACATCGACGTTGGATTCTAAAATATTAAATCGACCACTACGACACCAAAACTAGTTGCTTTACACATCAGATGAAAGTCAAGGATTAGTCAGAGTTTTACAATTACTAAAATCACATCATCCAGAATATCTCTCAGGTGAAGACTTAAGCGAGGTTCTCAAGATAAGTCGAGTAGCAATTTGGAAGCATATTAAGAAAATTCAATCACTCGGATACAAAATAGAATCAAAACAAAACTTGGGTTACAGGCTCACTAACACTACAAATCTCTTGCTTCCATGGGAAATTACCGAAGAGCTAAAAACAAAGCAAATTGGAAGAAAAATCTATTATTTTGATTCAATTGATTCAACACAAAAATTTGCAGTTGGAATTGCAAAAAATCAAGACAGTTTTGGTGCAACAATAATTGCAGAATCTCAAACTCACGGAAAGGGAAGACTTGGCAGACAGTGGGTGTCTCCAAAAGGCGGAATTTGGTTATCTGTGATTTTACAACCAAGCTTTGACATTTACAAAATAACCCTGATTCCATTTGCTGTTGCGGTGGCATTATCAAATGCAATTCGAAAAACACTTGAAATCAAAACTGGACTGAAATGGCCAAATGACATAACAAAGAATGGGAAAAAAATAGCAGGCATCATAATTGATGCATCTATAGAATCAACGAAAATTGAAAGCATTGTAGTAGGAATTGGGATAAATTTTCAAGTAAATCCACAAGAAATTGAAAAAAAAGTTAAGGATAAAAAACAATTCTATGGCGTAGATTCTCTATTAAAAAATGGAAAACATAAACCAGCAATTTTAGTAAAAGCGTTTTTGGAAGAGCTGGAATCCATATTAGATGATCTTAAAAAAAATAAAATCAAACCTATCATAAAACAATGGACAGAAAATTCAACTACAATAGGAAAAAACATTACAGTTTCTAGTTCAGATTCTAGCATAACAGGCAAAGCTGTAGGTCTTGACATGGATGGAAGCTTGCTTGTTCAAAATGGCTCAAAGATACTTAGAATTACTTCGGGCGATATTTCTTATCAAAAATAATTATGCGCGCTTCTTGCTTGTCTTTTTTGTTTTCTTTGATTCAATGAGTGCTGCCTCTGTTTTTATCAGATCCTTGAGTTCAGCTTGGATTGCAAGCAAAGAGGACATTATTTGTTCCAAGTGTTTTGTATATTCTGCATATATTGCTATGAGTTCTGTTTTCTTTGAATTAGATTTTTCCAGATATTCGTTTTGGCGCAAAATGTTTGTCGCACCAATCATTTGCTCAAGCGGTAAGCTTGGTTCTCCCAGATCAATAATTTCTTGATGTAATTTTTTAATTCGTGTCTTTAGTTCGTTCAAGTTATTACCAAGTCCAAGCATATTGATTACATGAAATATTTTGTTATTATGATTTTTGCAATCTTTGTATTATTAATCATTCATAATGCAACAATTTTTGCAGATACTTCTGCCAAAGAAGCCGAAAAATTGTTTAAAGAGGCTGAAACCCAGTTTGCAAAAGGCAAATACAAAGAAGCGATAGTACTTTATGATAAAATACTCAAGAACTATCCTGATCATACCATAGTTCTAAAAATGAAGGCGATTGCAGAAAGCAATCTTGGTGTACATCAAAAATCAATGATGAACTTTTTCAAGGTTTACCAGAAAAACCGACAAGACTCTACTGCAATGATTGGTCTTGGAATAGGATTTGGTAACTATGGTGAATATTCAGAGGCAAAAAAATACTTTGATCAAGCAAACAAAATTTATCCAAACTATACTGTTGCAAAAAACTACAAAGAATACGCAGATAAAGTCATCAAAAAATATCCATACAAGCCAACTGAAAAACCAAAAAACTGGAGCAACACACCTGATCAAAAAATATTTGAATCGTACATAAACAAAGTTACTGCAAAAGCAACCAAGGACAAGCGCTATATCGAGTATCCAAATCCAAGTGTAGATGTAATTAAAAAATTCCTTAGGGATTATGAAAAATGGAATTTTGAGCAGCAGATAAAAACAGGGTCTTCAGCATTTCCAAATCCCAAAGTCACACTAGATGATAATACATACGTTTTCAATTACAAAATTTACATAAACAAACAACCTCAGGGATTACCTTTGGATCATGTAAGTACACTGAGTCAATCCACCAAGTATTGGGAAAGCCAGGTATTCAATTCTACCAAAGGAAAAGCGATTGTCAGATTCTCATATGCCGAATCCAAGTCAGATGCAAATGTTTGGGTTACATGGACTGTAAGAAAGCTTGGTGAGGGAGTTTTAGGACACGCCAACATAGGCAAAGGAGTAGTTGAGGTTGTTTTAGGCGACTATAATTGCGATGGAAGTTTTCAATTGTATGATGTTGTCACTGTTGAAAAAATAATGAGACATGAGCTTGGTCATTCTATTGGATTAGGTCACATCAATGATACAAAAAGCATCATGTATCCATCCATGAGGCCAAGCTATGCGTATTGTCTTCTTGGTTAGTTTCTTGACGTAATTCTTCAACTAACGTTTTTGTCTTTGTTACTGCTCTAGAGATCATCTCAAAATAAGAATTGGTCTCTTTATCCACAAAGTTACTAAGACGTGACGATAGAATTTCGTTGGCATTAGATATTATACAAATTGGATCAACTAGTTCCTTAACCAAGCCTTCTTTTTGTTTTTTATATAGTATCTTTGTTGCAGAGTTCGTATCTTTCTTATAATCAAGTGAACTGCAATGAATCGGTTTGTATCCCATCATTGTACTCTAGCCTTCTTTATTTTCGATGGCACTAAAACTTCGGCTTGTTGTGATTTGCTCCAAAGTAAAGTACACAAACTAAACATGTTACTTACCATTTCAGCGGAATTCGTATGCATGACGGAATCATTTTCATCGTTTAGATCTGTTGATGTTGTTAATGCGCCAGACATAATGAGCTGTCTATGTTCTTCTACTATCATTCTACTTTTTGAGGGCAGCTTTCCTAGACGAATTTCACTAGGGTTTAATCTTGTGATGAGTTCAAATTCTTTGTCCCCAGATATTTCTGTGAGGATTCTGACTTCAGCACCATTTTCCTTGATTAGTTGAATTTTTTCAGGAATTGTGGTATGATACATTCGCATAAAATCTTCAGGCGGACCCACAAGGTACACCACGCCGCTTGCCTTTTGCAGTAATTTGCTAATTCTAGAATAGATATTCGAACGTCCTTGCACTATAACAAATGATGATATTTCCTGCAGATCTCTTTCTTTGACCATGACATCAATGTCTTGGATTATTTTTTCTGATAAGTTCTTCATAGTGACTAGTTCATCTTGTTTTCTATCCAAAATTATCTCCAGGGCTTCAGATGGCGCTACTGCAGAGCACAGTGTGGGATTAGAAAATGTAGTACCAACAACACCCATATTTCTTAGTCGGTTTAATGATCGGTATGTTTTACCCCTATCAATTTCTAGTTTTGCAGATATAACTCCAACAGATACTGGTCCAGTTTGTAATAATCCCATATAGACTCGTGAATCAATCTCTTCAAGCCCAAAAAAGCCCAGATTCTTTATGATTTCTTCGCCAACCACACTAATTCCCAAATATGCGAATTTGTGAATCGGATAATACACATCTTGTCTGTTCAAAATGGACAAACACCCATATATCATTAGGCATCTTCAACGCAGTTTTTGAAAATTATATAATTGTCTGACTCAAAGCCATGATGAAATGGAGATCATTATAGAGCCATGGAAAAAGCTAGTCATACACGAAATAATTGAGTATAATTTTGAGGATTGGATGATGCAGATTGCATTTAGCAGTAAAACTGCTGGCGGTGGAGTACCTGCAATAAACTGGGCAAACGGAATTGTGTTTCAATCATTCAATTTTCCAGACACAAATGTTATAGTTGAGGAAAAACTCAAAGGCATTCTACATTGGTCATCGGTCATGTTTGCAGTTAAGGACAAATATGAAAAACAGATCATAAAAGACGTTGCAACTATAAATCTAATAGATGTTAGCGTCAACGAGATATTCAGAGATCTGGCAGTTAAGCTAAAGGAATATTCAAAACAAAAATCACAAAAGCACATTCTATGATTCTAGAATGAATCTTAGCTTAACCTACACACAAATAATCATTGAAATTGTGTAAAACCCATAATAAGTAAAAACGACCTATGGATACACTGTTGAGCTCAAAGTGCCCATCATGTGCAAAGAATACTATTCAGGCAGATGTAGTGACAGGTGAGATCTATTGCAGAAATTGTGGGTATGTTGCTGCAGAAAAAATTGAAGAAGCAGGTCCTGAATGGAGATCTTTTTCAAATGATGAGTCAGACAAAAGTCGAGTCGGCGCTGCAACATCACTTACAATGCACGATATGGGATTATCCACTGTAATTGGTGCAGCAGACAAAGATGCAACTGGAAAACCGTTATCTGCATCTATGAAAAATTCTATTGAGCGTCTTAGGACGTGGGATAGCAGAACCCAAGCACATACATCTGCAGACAGAAATCTCAGACAAGCACTAAATGAATTGGGTAAAATGAAAGACAAGATGGGGCTAGCAGACGCCGTAATAGAAAAAGCTGCGTACATTTACAGAAAGGCCATGGAAAAAAAACTCGTAAGAGGTAGATCCATACATGGATTGATTGCTGCTTGTCTTTACGCAGCGTGTAGAAACACCGAAACCCCACGAACACTAGATGATGTAGCAGAGAGCATCAACATACGAAGAAAAGACGTAGCAAGATGTTACAGACTAATCTACAAAGAACTAGATCTAAAGATGCCAGTAGCAGATCCTACTAAAGGAATTGCAAGAATTGCAAGCATGGCAAATCTTTCTGAAAAGACAAAAAGAAAAGCGATGGAAATACTAAACAAGGCCAAAATAATTGGAATGGTTGCAGGAAAAGATCCGATGGGACTTGCAGCGGCGGCTTTGTATTTAGCTTGTGTCTCTAACGGAGAGATCAGATCACAAAAAGACATCTCAGTTGCGGCAGGAGTAACCGAAGTTACCATTAGAAATCGTTGTGTTGGATTGAAAAGTCTCTTAGACAACTAATTCAAGATTTAAAACATCACAGAATCATCAAAATTTATGATAGAGATCGCATGGTCAGAATGGCTGGACTTTAATTCTGAGCAGATATCAAAGATACCAACAACATCAGGTGTTTACATGATGCATGCTGCAATGAAAATTCTGTACATTGGAGGGTCGACAAACCTAAGACAAACAATTTTGGAATCCTTAAATGATTCATGTATCAAAGACACCAAACGATTCAAGTATTCAAATCTAGATAATCATGAAGAAATCAAAATGCAGTTGATAAAAGAATATCAAGAAAAACACAATGGTGAGCTGCCAAAATGTATGCATTGATCAACTCAAACACATGCAATGTTTGCATCAAGTAAACATACACAAGAATACTAATCAGCAAATACAGAATATACATCAAGTCTGTTGGACCAAGCCATAATTCCCTTGCCAGATTAATGACATAGGTCCACAGAACTATTTTAAAAAATCAGGCTCGATGTTCATAAATAAGTTAAAACACTGGCATGTTTTAATCAAGTCTTGTGGCAGTAGAAGAGTAAGACTCACAGCAAAGACATGACAAATTAGTTCATATTGGCGAATTAACGTCAAGGATAACTCATGACATGCGAAATCCTTTGACAGTCATAATTAACTATTCTACCATGGTTAGAAAAAATTCTAGGAACAAACTAGATACAAAATCTCTAGATCAGCTAGCTCTAATTGAAGAAGAGGCAAGGAAAATGTATCACCAAATAGAAGACGTGTTAAACTATGTCAAATTACCACCTCTAAAATTACAAACGTATGCTTTACACGATATTTTGAAAAAAGTCATTGAACGAATAGAAATGTCAGATGATATCACCATACACTTACCAAAGAATAATCCTCAGATAGTTTGTGATATAGATAAGCTAGAAATTGTTTTTGTCAATTTGATTAATAATGCAATTGAAGCGATGAACCAATCTGGTACAATAGTGATAAGTTCATCAGAAAGCAAAAACTACGTAATAATAGAGATTGAAGATTCAGGTCCAGGCATAGATGAAGCGCATTTTGAAAAGATCTTTGAGCCATTGTTTACCACAAAAACTACTGGTACTGGTCTTGGACTAGCAAGTTGTAAAAACATTATAGAACGACACAAAGGCTCGATTTCTGCAAAAAACAACCCCACTACATTTACAATCAAGCTTCCAAAGAGTTAGACTTGACGCTGCGCATTTTTACGTGAAAAAATGTAGACTACAACAGAGCCTGCAACTATAATCGGAATCACATAATATAGAAATGATGATTCGCTAGTTATCTGTTCAGAAACTTTGGAAGGTAGAGTCGTCGAATTAGGCACAATAAACCCACTAATCAGTATCTCATTTTGAGCAGCTTCTGGAATATCAAATGCAATATGCCAATTTCCCTCATCATCTAAACTTTGGATGAAATTGACTGGCTCATTATCAACATGAACTGTGAACTTTTCGATATTAGCTGTTTTAGGGAATTCAAAATTTACAAATGTTGGAAATTTGAAAGAATTTATTCCCATAATTGAGAGTTCTGTACCAGTTTTATCAAATCCCTTTACCACAAATGAGGCAGTCGAATCATAACGAAAATTAAATTTTTCATTACCTCTTGTAGTAGATAATGGCACTATTGTCTCATCCCCAAGTACAAAACAGCTATAATAATGGATATCTTTTGCAATACTTGGATCAGGATACATAGTAAACTCCAAGACTTGGCCTGGTTCTATTTTGTTTATTTTTTCAAGGTTTTTTGCTACGTCAATTAGTGAGTTATTTTCTCCATGAATTGTTGCATATATTTTGATGTTATACTCTGTTTGATTACCCTTATTCATTATTGTACCAGTCAGATGACCATCGGCATGTTTGGTAAGAGTTTTGTCATACACTATTTCCACGTTAGATTCTGATGAGAGTAAATCTTTTTCAAATTCAATTTTGGATCCTAAGATCACAGCGTCATGTCCTACTTGAGGAATTTTTATCTTAAATGGAATGTCTTTGTCTGGAAAAACCGTTGGGAGTTCTTGCACTACGTCTAATTTTTTCCCCTCATCAGATACAGTCAGAAAAACAACTGGCAAGACAGGATATGCGTCAGTGTTTCTGACTGCTCCAACAACTGTGTATATGCCATTAGAATCTACGTATCCCACAATCTCATTATCGGGTATGAATACATCTGCATTTACATTATGAATTAAGCCTAGTACCACAATTGCAATAAAAGATAATCTCAGAATACTCTTCATACTAGTGAGTTAATGCAATCTATCTTAAACTAATCTGATATTTTCACTTGCGGTATTGTTCTATTATTTTTAATGTCTCAAATGGAAATGTAGAAAAATTCAATTCCTTTTCTGCTGAAACAAGCAGAATCTCTTTTCCAATCGGGAAGCTCATCACAATGACTTTGTCTCGATACGACATGGCAAACTTGACAGGTCCAAGTTCTGGATCGAACTCTTGTCGCATTCTAACTCGTAGTGCAAGCTCCATGTACAACATTTCATCTTTTTTTGTATCCTCCAAGGTTTTTTTTCCTTCAGTCATGCCGCCTGCTTCAAGATGACCCTTATCGTTGATGAGCCCTACAAATCGAACAGATTTGTCCAGTTTTTTTATTGAATTACACAGTACATCTTTTTCCATTACAATTTCACCGCAGTATCATATAGCATAAGGGACGAACTATTTATTGCGATCTCATGTATTTAATCAACATGTCACAAGACGCCAATCCCCCACTTGATTATTTCAAACACGCGTCGTTGTTTTGGACTGACTTATTGCATCTTATGTCTGGAAAACCAATTGCGCTCACATCAGTTGGCCCAATGCGAAACTGGGCGAACGATATGAAAAAAATTACTACAGAAATGATGGATGCAAGTGAGGATTTAACTGAATTTAATCAGAAATTAACAAATTACTATAAACAACTAGCTGAAGCATGGATAGAATCACAAAAAAAAGTAAATGCCAAAATCCCAACAATACCTAATGATGTAGAACATTTAGAAGCTTACAAAAGAGTTTGGATAGATATTTTTGAGAATGATTTTACGAAGTTATTTGATTCTGAAGAATTTGGACAAAATTACGGCAAACTAGTTTCTGCAGAATTAGAACTTACAAAGCACTGGGAAAACATTACAAATGTAATTCTACATTCTATGAAACTACCGACAAGAAAGGAAATCGACGAAGTGTACAAAGAGCTGCATGAGCTTAGAAAAAGAATAACAAAATTAGAGAAGAATGAAGGAAAAAAGAATGCAGAATGAAGTAGTAGATCCAAAATTAGTGGAAGAATTTCTTAGTTTCACAAAAAATGTAACCGAAGCACCAAAACTAGTTCCAGCCCCAGATGAGATCACGCTAGAATCAACACCGTATGATGTAGTGTATGAATATGACAAGATGCGATTGCTTCATTACAAGCCTCTGGTTGAAAAACAAATCAAAACACCTCTTCTAATTAGTTATGCAATAATTAATCGATTTCACATACTAGACATTCAATCAAAGAAGAGCTGGGTAAGAAAATTACTTGAGAGTGGAATTGATGTATACATGATAGATTGGGGTACACCATCAAACATTGACAAATATCTAGACTTTGATGATTATGTTAATTCGTACATGGATAATTGTGTAGATTTTGTCAGAAGGGAATCACAAACAGAGAGTATCTCGATTCAAGGATATTGTACTGGCGGAACAATTGCAACCATTTATTCTGCGTTACACCCAAAAAAAGTGCGTAACTTGATAGTCACAGCGCCAGTAATTGACGGCTGGAAAGATACTACAGTTGTTAGTAACGTTGGAAAACATGTTGACGTAGACAATCTAGTTAACACGATAGGAAACATGCCTCCTGAATTCATGTATTACTGCTTTTCAATTCTCAAACCATTTGAGCAGGGATTAGAGAAATACTATAAATTCTTCAAAAATATACACGATAAAGAATTTGTTGATAACTTTTTACGAGTTGAAAAATGGTTAAGCGATACGCCACCAATCCCTGGCGAGCTCTTTAGACAATGGATAAAAGACATTTACCAAGAAAATCTTTTGATACAAAATAAAATGTATGTTGGAGCAAAGCAGGTAGATCTTAAAGATATTACAATGCCAATTTTTGTTCAGGTGGCAGTAGGCGACCACCTAGTATCTCCAGAATGCAGTATGCCAATATACTATGCTGTTTCCAGTCAAGACAAGGTAATGAGAATATATCCAATAGGACATGTAGGTATGATTGCAAGTGCTTTTTCACAAAAGCAGATTTTGCCAGAATTGTGTCAGTGGATAAAAGAAAGATCCTAAGATTGACGTTTCTTTTTTTCTAGCGGTACTACTACCACCTGAACCAGATCTCCTTCGTTGATTCTAAGTGCATCTCGCTCTGCTTCAGGAATTGAAATTCTACCGTTACTTCCAATTGTTGTTTTGAATGCACCATAACCTACAAAATTTTGCATCAAATTTCCCATGTTGAAGAATTGTTCCATTACATTTTTCTGTGCCGTTGACATACTGTTTACAAAGTTTGATTGCATTTCTGATGATTTTGCTGTAAGCTCTTTGATTGCTTGAAGAGGATCAGATTTTTGATTATTTTCCATGTATGAGGAAAATGCTTTCATGAATTCGACTTGTGCGCGCCCTCCTTTTTGTACCCATTCTTGAAACATAGATAGATAATCAATGTGGTTATTGCTACCAGTCATTGGTAGAATTTGGCATATTAGTTATTTAAGTATATCAAATTATTTTAGAAATCCCAGTGCAATTTTGACAAATTTTTCTGGATCTTCTACATATGGAGTATGCCCACAGCCTTCCATTTGATAAAACCTACAATCACGTATTTTTTGTACAAAATATTCTGCATATTTTATTGGTATAACGGGGTCTAATTCTCCCCAGATCACCATTGTTGGTACATCTAATATTGCTAGCTTGGAAGAAATTTCTGGTGAATTTTTCAATCCCAATACAGTAGACATGAATGCGTACTTTGCGTTAGGCAAAAGCATTCGATGTATAAAATCATCCACAGTATTTGAACTGATTTCTTTATTGTTTCCAGTCATTATAGAAAATGCGTTTTTTGCAGTTACTGCGTCAGGATATAGTGCGGCCATTATGTATGCATCTAATGCTGGAGTAGATTGTTTCATTGCGCCTGCTGGAGAAACAAGAATTAATTTTTCAACATTTTGTTGATTCTCGGATACATATTCGACTGCTATTCGTCCTCCCAAAGACGAGCCAATCACTATCGTGTTTTTGATTTTAATCTCATCTAAAAATGATGTAATGAATTTAGCAAAAAAATCAGTAGTATAGTCAACATTAGGTTTGTCGCTTAGACCAAAACCAATCAAATCGGGAACATAGACGGTAAAATATTTGCTAAAACTTGGAATTACTAATTCCCATCTTTCTGCGGATGCACCAAGTCCATGAATTAGGATCAGGTTTTTCTTTCCAGATCCTGCCTTGAGGTAACGAATTCTACTGCCCTGAACAGTAACAAACTCCTCTTGCATATATTTATCAACAATTCATCTTTGGCCTAGATAAGCATTAGTATGATCGTAGACATATCCAGTTGTAAAAATAAAAAAGAACTAGCCTAGCGCTCTAGAGTGCTTGGCAGTATGCGGTCGTTCTCCTGGGAATTTTCTTCGCATGTGAGCAGATGGTCGTCCATACAAAAGCTCCAAGAACCATGCTTCGTGTTCAATTTCTTCTCTTAGAATATCCTTTGCCACATCATATGTAGCTGGATCTTTTCCGTGTGTCATTTGGCATATTTTGTTCCAATTTACAATTGCTCCTTGCTCTGCTTTGAGACATTTTTCCATGATTGCCTTCAGATCAGTTTTGTTTGGCGGGAGTTGTAAAAACTCACAGCCTGACATTTTGATGAATTCTGTTGCATCATTTGGAAGACTTCCTCCAAGCTCGTAAATCCTAGACAAGCAGGATTCAAAATGACTTAGATCCTCAAGGCGTGCATCTTCTATTACGCCCTTGATTCCTTCACCTTCAACCCCAGTGCAATGCATTCTGAGATTTGTGAAGTAATAGTATGCAGTAAATTCTACAGATGCGTTGTAGACCAGAAGTCGAATTAATTCGTCAATGTCTACTCCATTTTGCTTTAGAACATTTACGCCGACCACATTTGGTTCGGATTCATTTACCATGTTGACTGGAATTATATTGTAAATAAAAATCTGTTTGTTACAGCAGTGTTATGATCCTAAGAACTAACGCTAAAAGTTGTAACTACTTGTTTTGCTAGCTTTTCAATGTCAACTGTTGGTTCCGCGGATATTAACAATACAAAACGACTAATTGGGAATGGGAAGCTTATCAAAACCAATTTGTCACGCCTTGCTGCAAGATAGTTGATTGGTCCCAGGGTTTTGTCAAATTCTTTTCTGAGAGATACTCTAGATGCAAATTCCATGAAGTCATCTAACTTGTTTTCATTGTTCTCGAGTGGTGTTAGTCCTGCTTTGAATCCGCCGGCGATTAGTTTTCCAGATTCGTCAATTATTCCAGCAAAACGAATTTCTTTTTCTTGTGTGAGTTGTGAGCATTTTGATTCATAAAACTTGTTTTCAATTGTACCCATTTCAAAAAATTATCAAAACATCCATAATAAAAGATTTGAGTGTAGTCGTGTAATTGTAAAAATCAAAAACCTAGTTTACACTAGGGTTTGATTTTAAATTAAAAATCATCGCGCATAGTCTCTATGTAATGTGGCTAACCAGTGCGTTGGTCTATTAGTAATGGCAGGCTCACCACTCGCCGAAGCTTGTGATCTATACCTCCATCCTATCAAAGTAGTCTTCTACT
>Ga0233425_10000866_pt1 | contig 73121 bp, 71 predicted proteins | sample Watercolumn_Towu_2_FD_181712 | JGI IMG/M metagenome (GOLD analysis project Ga0233425, IMG submission 181712) | Freshwater microbial communities from Lake Towuti, South Sulawesi, Indonesia - Watercolumn_Towuti2014_140_MG | ecosystem: Environmental > Aquatic > Freshwater > Lake | place... | reverse complement strand
CCGTTAGCAGCAATTCCCCCAACTACATTAACACTGATGATCTCTTGTGCAAATAACTCAACTGGCTGCTTAGAGTACCCGTTGCTCCTTCGGAGCAATCCGGGTGAGTCTTTTACACCGAATTATTCATAAATTCTGCAATACCTTAAATCAGAAAAACAAAAAACCATCCGCTTTTCAACGAATGGTTTTACAATAAAACTATTTTTCTTTTACACTTTAAAGTGGGCAAAAGCCTTGTTGGCCTCAGCCATGCGGTGTACATCTTCTTTCTTTTTGAATGCAGCACCTTCGCCTTTTGCAGCGGCTACTATTTCATTAGCCAGTTTGTCGGCCATGCTGCGTCCGTTTCTTTCACGGCTGTATCGGATAAGCCATTTAATGCTCAGGGAGATCTTCCTGTCGGCCCGCACTTCGGAAGGTATCTGGAAAGTGGCGCCACCGATACGGCGGCTTCTCACCTCCACGGAAGGAGTTACATTGGACAATGCTTTTCTCCACACTTCATATCCTTCCTCACCTGTTTGCTTTGCTACTTTATCCAATGCATCATAAAAAATATTAAAAGCCCCGCTTTTCTTTCCCTGCCACATCAGGTTGTTCACAAACCTTGTTACCAGTTTGTCGTTGAACTTAGGGTCAGGTGCTAAGGGGAGTTTCTTTGCTTGTGCTTTACGCATGTCTTATTCTGAGTTTCTGATTAAGGATTATTTTTTAGCTTTTTCTCTCTTGGTTCCATATTTAGAACGACTCTTCTTCCTGTCCTTCACACCGGCAGTATCCAGCGAACCACGAACGATATGATAACGTACACCGGGCAAGTCCTTCACCCTTCCACCACGGATGAGTACGATAGAGTGTTCCTGCAGGTTGTGACCTTCGCCGGGAATGTAAGCAATCACTTCCACCTTATTGGTCAAACGTACCTTTGCCACTTTACGAAGCGCTGAATTTGGTTTTTTAGGGGTGGTGGTATAAACCCGGGTGCATACGCCCCGACGCTGGGGGCATTCATCCAGAGCCCTTGATTTACTTTTGGCCCTGATAATTTGTCTTCCTTTTCTTACTAACTGCTGAATAGTAGGCATTTTGACCTTTTAGTTTATCCCGATTTTTGGGACGGCAAAGGTAAAGGCGGGAGGGTGAAATTCCAAAAATTCAAATGGTAAAAACCTAAATTATAGAGCAATGTGTAGAAAAGATCTGTTCAAATAAGGCTATGGCTTTAAAATTTTGGTATCTAAGCCTTTATACTTTCAACATCCACCCGTATTTATCCTCCCGGCGGCCCTCCCTGATATCGGTGAGCCACTTTTTTAGCAAGGGGGCGGTTCTCCATTTATCCACCTCAAACTGCATGACAAAATCCTCATAACGCAACTCGTTTATCAGCGATATGGTAGCTGCCGTACCGGTTCCGAAAACCTCGTACAGCAAGCCTGTCTTATAAGCATCTATGATATCATCAATACTCAAATGTCTTTCCTCCACAGTAAAACCCATTTCCTTTAATAAAGTGATGCTGCTTTGCCGGGTCACCCCATCCAGTATGGTTCCCTGTTCCAGGTCCGGTGTAATAGCCGTATTGCCGATGATGAAGAACACATTCATGGTGCCTATCTCCTGTACATATTTATGTTCAAAAGCATCGGTCCAGAGCACCTGGTCATATCCAATCCGTTTTGCCTGAGCTGTTGCGTACATGGCAGCGCCATAGTTACCGGCTGCCTTGGCAAAGCCAACGCCACCCGCCACCGCCCTCACATATTTTTCCTCCACATAAATGCGCATGGGTGCATTGTAATACGGCCCGGTAGGACTGAGAATGATCAGGAATTTATAATTATCCGAAGGCCTGACACCGATCACTTCATCAGATGAGAACATGAAAGGACGGATGTATAAAGAGTGATCTTCTTTTGTGGGTATCCAGTTCTTGTCCAGCGCCACCAGTTTTTTCATGCCTTCTACAAATATTTCTGCCGGCACCTGTGGCATCTGCATTCTTTCAGCAGAAATGTTGAATCGCTTATAGTTTTCATAAGGTCTGAAAATAAATGCATCGCCCTTATCATTTTTATATGCTTTAATGCCTTCAAAGATGGCCTGTCCGTAATGCAATGCGGCAACAGAAGGATTAAGCAGCAGCGGCTGATATGGTTTTATCTCAACATTCTTCCATTCACCATTCTCACAATCGGCTTCCAGCATGTGATCCGAGAAATATTTCCCAAACGGCAGGTTGTCAAAACTGAGTTCCTGCAATTTGCTTCTTTCCGTCCTTTGTATTAAAATATCCGGTGCTGCCAGCATAAAAGATTATTTTTGACCGGTCAAAGAAACGAAAAAATCAAACAGCCAATATTAATTGTTACACACAGTTTATGGGATTGAATGATATCAGGTTACCTGCCACATTGATCGCTGATCTCTATAAAAATTCTCTTATCGAAACAGGAAAAGACACTGCATTAAACCAGCCTGTTGTTGCTGAAAGAAGAGCAGAGGAAACAGAATGGAAATGGCTGGGAAATAACCGGAAGAATATCCTGGTGGTTGTAAATGCTGAAGATGCAGTTCATTTACCCGATGATGCACTTGACCTGCTTACCTCCATGCTCACGGCATGCAAACTGGGTCTGGATGATGTGGCTATAATGAACCTGCATAATTATCCCGGGGAATCATATAAAAATCTTATTGCTTCTTTCAAAAGTAAAATTGTGTTGCTGTTTGGCATAGAGCCGGCATCATTTGGCCTGCCCATAAACTTTCCGCATTTCCAGTTACAGGCTTTTGCCAATAACACATTTCTTTTTTCCCCTTCCCTGAAGGAATTGGGAAATGATAAAATCACCAAAAGCAAATTATGGGTTTGTTTGAAACGCCTTTTTAATCTCTGATCCCGGACATTAACATTATGAAATTGATCTTCGCTACCAACAATGAACATAAAGTGGATGAGATACGTTCCATCCTTGGCGAAAAGTTTGACATCATCTCCCTGAAAGAAGCCGGGATCAATATTGATATTCCCGAACCGCATGATACACTGGAAGCAAATGCCTCTGAAAAATCAAAAGTGATTTATGAATTAACAGGCACTGATTGTTTTAGTGAGGATACGGGTCTGGAGGTATATGCTTTGGCCGGTGAACCCGGAGTAAAAAGTGCCCGTTACGCCGGCGAAGGCCGGTCATTTGATGCCAACATTGAAAAGCTTTTAAGTAATTTGGCGGGCAAGCCGGATCGGCGGGCCCGGTTCAGGGCTGTTATATCCCTGTTAATAGATGGAAAAGAAACACAATTTGAGGGCATTTGTGAGGGCAGTATAATTGAAGAAAAGCGGGGAAAAGGGGGATTTGGCTATGACCCGGTGTTTGTTCCGGAGGGCTCTGTAAAAACTTTTGCGGAAATGGGTATGGAGGAAAAAGCAATTTTCAGCCATCGTGCCAAAGCCACGGAAAAACTGGTAGCATTTTTGAATAAGCTTTAAAACAAACCACTGATTTTGACACCTGAACGCAACCAAATTTTTTCTGAAAGCGACTTAATTGTTGGATGCCTGCAAGGCAACCGGCGGATGCAGGAGGAGCTATACCGTCGCTTTTCACCACGGATGTACGCAGTCTGTCTCCGCTATGCCGGTAATGCTGAAGAAGCTGAGGATATATTACAGGAAGGATTTATCAAGGTCTTTAAAAAACTGGATAGTTTCCGGAGCGAAGGTTCTTTTGAAGGATGGATGCGCAGAATTTTTGTGAACACTGCCATTGAACATTTTCGCCGCAAACGGTACATGATGCCGGTAACGGAAAGAGAAGAAAATACTTTTGAAGGAAAATATCTTTCAGTACTGGATGACCTGGCAGCAATGGATATCATGGCGCTGGTGCAGGAACTCTCACCCGGTTACAGAACTGTTTTCAATATGTATGTGGTGGAGGGATATACCCACAAAGAAATAGCCGATATGCTTGGCATCAGCGAAGGGACCAGTAAATCGCAACTATCCAGAGCCAAAGTGATACTGCAGGATATGGTAAAACAATTTATTGAACAGCAAAGAGTAGCCAGAAAAAAATCATGAACAACGGGATACAACATAAAATGCTGACTTACGAAGTAACGCCACCGCCGGGTATATGGAAAAAAATTGCTGCCGGGCTTGACGATTCAGAAATAGATCATGTATTTCCCGATACGCTTTATTCTGCCGAAGTAATCCCTCCGGCAACTGCATGGAATAAGATACGGATGGCCTTAAATGCCGGAGAAGAAAAAGCCCAGCCTCAACTTAAAAGCCGCCTGCCCTTTATTCGTTATGCGGCAACTGCTGTTCTTATCGGGCTCGTAGCCTGGGGCGGTATCAACTTATTGAATAAAAAATCAGGTGAAAGAGAAATTGCAGAAAATAAAACAACAGTGCCTGCACCTAAAGAAGATAACATTTCAACTCCGCACCTTCCTGCCGGACAGGCAGGAATAACTCCGGAGCAGGTCATCACAAACATCACGGCCTCCAAAACGATCTCCGATCCTGATGAGGCAAGGATTGATGCGGCATTGGTAGCCAGTAAAAAAACTGTTGCAAAACTGGATATTAGTCCAAATAACAGTAGACTAAAGAATATTGCCGCTGCCTACCGGTTTGCCCTTAGTGGCGAAACAGATGTTTATCCCGAAGCAACTTCACGATCAGAAGCCTGTTCATCTGACAATACTGACCGTTATATCATGATCATGAAACAGGAGGGCAATATCGTCCGTATCTCAAAAACACTGAGCCATCTTGTTTGCTGTGTTTCGGCAGAAAATGAAGACACTAACTGCAAAATACAAATGGGCAAGTGGAGAAATAAAGTGGCCTCATCTACGATTGGCCAAAATACAGGCAGTTTTCTTGAACTTTTCAGTTTTATTAATTCCCTCCAGGAACAATAATATCTCCTGTTTATCTAATTTTATCTGAAACAGTTTTATGGGAAGGATCAAAATTCAGTTACCGGAACATTTCTCTTTTTCATGTATCATCCCTCTCCGCATCACTGATATCAATTATGGTGGTCATGCGGGCAACGATGCTATTTTGTCAATAATTCATGAAGCAAGGATGCAGTACCTGCAAAGTCTTGGATATACTGAAATGCAGTTCGCAGGTGCAGGAATGATAATGGCCAATGTGGCGATTGAGTTCAAAAATGAATTGTTTTACGGGGACACAGTTATCGCTTCAGTAACAGCATATGAAATAAGCAAGATCGGATTTGACCTGGTATATAAACTTGAAACCCTTCGACAGGCCTGTCTGCCGGACAGGCAGGCTCAGGGTAATATCAGGGTTATTATTGCTGTTGCTAAAACCGGGATAATCTGTTATGACTATGAAAGAAAAAAAATTACTGGGATTCCTGATGAAGCAAGGAAAAAGCTAACCGAGAGACTACCAGCTTAAAATATTTCACTCATTCCAGATTCTCCAGTTTTCTTCTGCCTGTAACCTCAGCATTTCCTCTCCATTTTTTATAGTAGCGCCCCGCTCCTTTCCTTGTTGCAGAAATAAGGTCTTTGCCGGGTTATACACAAGATCGTACAATAAATGTCTCTCAGAAATAGAATTGTAAGGGATGGCCGGACATGTATCAGTATTTGGAAACATGCCAAGAGGAGTAGTGTTGATGATGATGGTATGTTCCTGTATTATTTCAGGAGTAATGTCTTCATACACCAACGTTGACCCATCATGAATTTTTCTGCTTGCAATGCTGAATTCAATGTTCAGTTTATGCAAAACAAATAAAACTGCCGCAGCTGATCCGCCATTGCCCAGCACCAATGCTTTTTTATGCCAGGATTTCAAAATTGGCTTCAGGCTCATTTCAAAACCTGTAATGTCGGTATTATAACCTACCAGTTTACCATTAATAATATTTATACAGTTACAGGCATCCACTCCTGCAGGAATATGTGAATCATCAAGAAAAGCCAACACCTGTTTTTTATATGGTATGGTCACATTGAGACCTTCCAGTTCAGGATGATCTTTCAACATAGAGAATAATTCTTCAATTGTTTTGATAGAGAAAAGAGTGTAGCGGCATTCAGCGATCCCTTCCCTGCTGAATTTTTCTGAAAAATATTTCTCAGAAAAAGAATGAGCCAGGGGATAACCAATGAGTCCGAACAGCCGCATCAGGCCTCTTTTTTATCCAAGTATAGAGAAAATGTATCACCACGAAGTCCGATCCTCATAGCTTCAAGGGGAATTACTTCAGAGGGGGCAATATTACCCAGGTTGGCATTGCAGCCTACCAGTTCAATAAAATATAATTGCTGGGCCTTTTGTGGTGCTTCCCATATAATTTTCTCTGCAGGGATCTGTGTAAGAATTTCCTGCACCAATCCTTCCCTTACTTCGCCGCTACCACGATAGATGCCCACATTACCGGTCTCTCTTGCTTCAGCTATTACATAGCTGGAACCGGCTTCCAGTTCTGCCTTCATCAATTCAATCCATTTATAGGGAGGAATGATATGTGATGCATCTTTACTTCCCACTTCACTCAGTACAGTGCCGTATTTTGTAAGTTTTTCAATATAGCCGCATTTTTCTGCATGAGGAATGGTAATGGAGCCATCACTTACTTCCATATAAGTGATCCCATATTTCTTACATACATTTATATAATCGTCAAACTGGTTGCGGATAAGAAATGCTTCAAATAAAGTGCCTCCAAAATAAACCGGTACATCAAAGGAGCTGTACACTTCAAGTTTCTCAGACAGGTTAAGTGTTACGAATGAGGTGCCAAAACCCAATTTTACCAGGTCTACATGCGGATGCGTAGCATTCATAAAATTTCTGGCTTCATTCACACTAAGCCCTTTATCCATCACCATGGTAAGTCCATATTGCCTGGGTTTTTGCTTCCTGTCCGGTATCTGAGATAAATTAAAATTCATGCGATTTATTATTTAGAGAAACTGCTTATGAATGGCGGCAAAAATAGGGAAGAATAACCAGAATGAAACTGATCTGAAGCATTACAAAACGTACTCAGATAGACTTCTTTCGTTTGAAACGGGCAAGCACATCAACCACCAATTGGTTTTGTAATATCACCGGATTTAATTCCACAAATCGCTTCAGCAAACGGGGAGTTTTTTCCATAGCTCTTTCCAACTGTAATATTGCCTCCTTTGACTTATTGTTTGCAAATAAGACAGCGGCTTTGTAAAAAAGAAAAAGTGGTTTATTGGGATTCATACGCAAAGCAGAATCTGATTGCTCAAGTGCTTCTTCAAAATATTCACCTTTATACAAACAGCGGATCAATGCTTCCCATCCTGCTGCATTTTTTGGCCTGATACGAACTGCATTTGAAAAATACTGTACGGCATCTTTAAAATGGCCAAGCTGCATTTTACATTCACCCGCCAATAAGTTGTATTCAGCCTGGTTACGATGAATCTTCATCGCCATATCCAGTTGTTTGATGCAGCTTTCCCAAAAACCTTCATTAAAGTAAGTGCATGCAATCTTATAAAACAGTTTGCTGTCATCCGGACGAAGATGTGTAGCCTTCCGGTAATAGAATCTTGCCTGGGCAAAATTCTTAAGCCGGTCATAACAATGACCAATAGCTTCAAAAATGACATCTTCCGGCTTTGCCAGTTCGTTTACTTTTTCCAGTACTTCAATGGCCTCTTTGTATTTGCGGAGCCGGATATAGGCATCGCCCAAGTTGCGGTAAGCATAATCAAACTTATCATCTATTGTAATGGCATATTGATAGGCATCCAATGCTTTCTCATATAATTTGATCCCCTGGTAAGCAGCGGCAAGATTAAACCATGCCAGCTCATTGTATGGAAAATCATCTATGATCCGCTGGTGCAGGCGGATGCTCTCTTCATTTCGTCCTGTAAAATCAGTCCAGAAGCATATCTTATATAATGCCTCTTCGTTGTTGGGTTCTTCTTCCAAAATCATTTTAAGACAATCAAACACCTTGTCAAAATCTTCATAGTCATCATAAACATCAGCCAGTTCAAACAGCAATTCAATTTTTTCTTCCCCTTCAAAGAGTTTAAGAGCTTCTTGTAGCAGCTCAACAGCCTTTTTCTGCTGATCAAGTGCCAGGTAAGCGTCTGTTTTAAGAATATAAAGGTTGATATCGCCGCTGTCGAATAAAGAAGCCTGTTTCAGTGTTTTCAAAGCATCTTTGTATTGGCGGCTGGCCAGTAAGATATCTGCTTTTTTGATTAGCAGCATAGAGGAATAGGGATATTGGCAACAACCCGTTTCAGCGGCTTCCATGGCCTTCCGCAGGTCATCTTTTTCCTGAAAATGCTCTATCAGTTTCCCGAAGGCATCTTCTTCGAGGAATGAGTGCTGGCAACCATTTTTCAGATTTTCATATTGCTTAAGGATTTCCCTGATCTGTTCCCGATCTTCCCGGTAAGGATTATCTTTCATTTATCCGGATGTTTGGTGAGAAGTTGTAATTTAAAGAGCCTCAGACAGCCCTGAATCTTCAGGGCCCCCTGAATTATGTTTATTCCCAACAAGTTAAACCAAAAAAAGAGCAAAAATTAATTTTAATTTCCCCCATATGTGCAAAATAAAGATTTTTTTAGGGCAACTCGACGTAACAATTCAGCATCTTTTAGCGTTAATGAACTACTAAAGTTCTGGACAAACGGTTTGTTTTATATCCCTTTTTGTTTTTATTTTTGTAGCAATGAACAACTCCAAGCCGACAATATTGAGGAATATTAGGAGGAAAATGGCTGTTGTAATATTACTGGCCGTTTCTGCTGTTAGCGCTTATGCCACTTTGGGAGACGGAAAATCCAAATCCGCTAATTCCCGTTCATCCCTGCTTTCTGGTAAAACATTGGGTAAGCCCGGTTCGTTTACACTCCGTTCAGGCTATAGTTATCGTGGAAACCAGGTGATCAATACCCAGGGCCAAAAAAGAATTATCAATTTAAATACAGTTGTAACGGTACAAAAAGGCAACACTACTTTTATCGTTCCTCTAAAGAAAAAAGTTGTGTTTGATAAAGTGAAAATTGATATTGGCAACAGGCAGTTCAAGAGAAATTAATTACCTCCACTTTTACTTTCTTCATAGGTCATAAGACGGTAACCGGATGTCGGAAGATCAAATTTTGTCTGTGATACGGGATTAAAATTTATATTAGAAACCGTATAGGTGACCATTTTCTTTCCCTGTGATGCCTCATACTGCATAACAAGACCAGGGAGATTTCTGTTCAGATATTCAAAATCCTTGTTCAATGGTACAAGGTCTTTTGTAAAGTAAACAGTGAATGTGCTGCTGTCAGTTAACTTGCCAATAGCTTTCTGGCAATTATACCCCGCAATCATTTTATACTCATTAAAATAAGTGAAAATTATGCCCTCGTATTTTTTATTAGACTCTTTCCAGTTCTCAGGTGTCATTTTGATCATATATTTCTGTTCACCATAATTTTTTAACACAGCTACATTACCCGTTTTACCATCAATAATAGTGGCTTGTGTACCCAGAGAACTTATCATTTCCGAACGACTTGAATTCCCTTTCAGATAAATTACACTTGTAGCCCCGTCTAAAAGATCAGCTGCCTGTGGCTTGCTGTTATTGGTGTTGATAACAATGTCATAGGATATCGTTGCCTCCGTAAGTTTCTTCTGGGCTGTCAGTTCAACAGCAGAAAAAAGTGTAATAATCCCAAACCCTATTTTAATCGTTTGTCTCATTTTAGTTTTTCCAATTCCATTGATAAAAAGACATGCCAATTTAACCAATAAGTTGCGTATTGAAAAAAACCGGGTTTCAAATGACGAACCCGGCTTTTTCTTATAATTATTTTAACCAAATCAGCGGCGATTCTTCTGTTGCATATCCCGCATTCTTTTTTGCTGTTCCTGCACCTGTTCCATCCGTTCCTGCCATTTTGATTTTGTCTTTGGCTTTTTCCGGTTCTGTTCTATTTTGGCTAATATCTTAGTATGGTCGATGATATAATTCTGTATGATGAATTGCAGAATAAGTGTAATCAGGTTTGACACGGTATAATACCAGGTAAGCCCCGAAGGAAGCCTGTTGAAAAAGAACAGGAGGAAAACCGGGAAGATATATGGCATGTATTTAAGTACAGGATTGCTTTGATCCGGAGTCATGCTCATACTGTACCAGGAAATAAGAAAACTGGTGATACAGGCTGTAATGTTGAAAAGGCTAAGGTGGCTGCCGAGCAAAGGAATATGCATGCCAAACTTAATAGGATCATCAAATGCAGCAAGATCAGAAGCCCAAAGAAAGGATGCGCCACGCAGGGCCACTTCTGAGTTAAAGAAACTGAACAGGGCAAAGAAGATAGGTATCTGTAATAAAGCCGGGATACAACCCCCCAACGGATTTACCCCTGCTTCCCTGAAAAGTTTCATCTGCTCCATGCTCATGGCCTGCCTGTCTTCACCATATTTGTCTTTCAGGGCAGCAATTTCTGGCTTCAGCGCTTTCATCTTGGCGCCGCTCAGGTAGCTTTTGTAAGTTAAAGGCGATATGAGCAGGCGAATGATGATGGTCAGCAGCAGGATAGCAATGCCATAGTTACCGCTGATGCTTTTCATCAGGTCAAAAATGGGCATAATGAGAAACTTGTTCAGCGGACGGACAAATGAATACATGCCCTGTCCCAGGTTAATCAGCTTTTCAAACCTGAGATCATATCGCTTAAGTATCTGGTAGTCTGATGGGCCATAATAAATGCTGAAAGGTATTACCGAAATGCTGCCAGCCGGCACTGCTAATTTCATATTGGCTGTTGAGCGAACCACCGTTTTGGCGGTATCGGCCGGCATGTTCCAGTCCATTTTACCGGTTGAAAAATTATCCCTTGCCACCAGTGCTGCAAAAAAGAAACGCTGGCGAATTCCAATCCATTTTGTTGATTCATCAAAATTTTTACTGCTCTTCCTTCCTATGGTGTGGTAATCAAAACTGCCATCTTTTACATATCCCACCTGTGTATTTTGTCTTTCGTAATCTATATCGGATTCCTGTTGAACAGCCGCATATTGCCAGGAAAAATTCAAATCTCCACCGGTAATTAATTTATTGGCCCCGGTGAATGTGATATTGAAATCTACCATGTAATCATCTTTCTTCAAAATAAATTCATGAGCGATAGAAACACCGCTGTCAGCAGAAGGCAAAGTGAAAGAGATCACTTTATTTCCGTCTGCATTTGTAGCTGAATCAACTTTGGAGAAATACAGGTCACTTGTTTGGGTTGTTGCATTGGCAGCCGTAATAACCGGGTAACTTATTTTATCAAAATCAGATGCTGCAAGTTTTACCAAACTGCTGTCCTGATTCCTGAACTTTTTTAGTTCCACTTTTTTTACCTGTCCTCCTTTGTTGGTAAATGTGACTTTGATGAGATCATTTTCAACGGATATTGTTTTTTCTGTAGTATCTGCGGTATGCTGAAATACGCCTGCCTTAGAAATTGTCGCAACTGAATCGTCAACTTTATTAAGTGAATCCTGCAGGGGCTTATTGATCGCATTAAGTGAATCTGTAACTGCTCTTTCTTTTTTCTGCTGTTCTTCTTTCTTCTTGCGGTATGCGGCCTGTTCTTTATTTGTATAAAAGAAATAACCAAAGAACAAAAGGGCCAGAATCACAAAACCAAGGACAGTGTTACGGTCAAAATTCATTCGGAGTAAAATTTTACGAGGGGTAAAGATAGGGTAAAGAGGCTGGAGACAGGAGTCCAGAGTCAGTAGTCCGGCCCCGGATAATCGGTAAAAAGTCGTTTCTGACTCCTGACTAACGACTATTGACTTACAACTCCCTATATCATTTCGCTTTGAAGCAATGGATTTTTAACCTCTATTCTTTTTTCGGCATATTCTTTCGCCGCTTTGATAAAATGAACAAAGATTGGCTGGGGATTTTCTACCGTGCTTTTCAATTCCGGGTGATATTGAACTCCAATGAAGAAAGGATGTTTGGGTAATTCAATAATTTCCACCAGATCAGCGCCAGGATTTTTGCCACTGGCTATCATGCCTGCTTTCTCAAAACTATCAAGGTATTTATTATTAAACTCCCAGCGATGACGATGGCGTTCGCTCATTTGATTTTTAGCATACACTTTTTCAGCCAGGGTGCCGGGCTTTATTTCGCATGGATAGGCGCCCAGACGCATGGTGTGACCTTTTGAAGTTATTTTTTTCTGTTCTTCCATCAGATCGATCACCGGGTCATTGGTTTCAGGGTCCATTTCTGTGGAGTGTGCATCTTTTAATCCCAGTACATTCCGGGCAAATTCAATAACGGCCATTTGCATACCAAGGCAAATACCAAAGAAAGGCAGGCCGTTTTGCCTTGCATATTTTACAGCTACGATCTTTCCTTCCACGCCCCGGTTTCCAAAGCCAGGAGCCACCAATAATCCATCGAGTCCCTGGAGTTTTGCAGCTACATTTTCTTCTGTGATAAATTCACTGTGTACATTGATCACCTGCACCTGGCATTCGTTCATAGCTCCCGCATGAATGAATGATTCAAGAATGGATTTATATGCATCCTGCAGTTCAATATACTTTCCAATCAAACCGATAGCAACTTTACTCTTTGGATATTTCAACTTATCCAGAAATTCTTTCCATTTTGTCAGTTCCGGTTCGTTATAGCCGGTGATGTCCAGTTTTTTCAAACAGATAAGATCCAGTTTTTCCCGCATCATCAATAGCGGCACTTCATAAATGGTGGAAGCATCAACTGCCTCAATTACTGCTTCCATTTTCACATTACAGAACAATGCAATCTTGCGACGCAGCTCGGGGGTCAGTTGTTTTTCCGTTCTGCAAACAATAATATCCGGGTGCACACCTTCCTGGCTCAGCATCTTTACACTGTGCTGCGTGGGTTTGGTCTTTAATTCCTTAGCTGCTTTTAAATAAGGTATTAATGTAAGATGTACCACAACCGTATCCTCTTCCGGCATTTCCCATTGCAACTGACGAACTGCTTCCACAAATGGCAAACTTTCAATATCACCTACCGTTCCGCCAATCTCTGTGATCACCACATCATATTCGCCGTCCTGAGCAAGCTGGAGCATCCTTCTTTTTATTTCATCTGTGATATGCGGGACTACCTGTACCGTTTTGCCAAGGTAAGCCCCTTCCCTTTCCTTATTGATAACTGTCTGATAGATTCTGCCAGTAGTGACATTATTGGCTTGTGAAGTGAAGATGTTCAAAAATCTTTCATAGTGACCAAGATCCAGATCTGTTTCAGTGCCGTCTTCCGTTACATAGCATTCACCATGTTCGTATGGATTCATTGTACCGGGATCCACATTAATGTAAGGGTCGAATTTCTGTATCGTTACTTTCAATCCCCTTGCCTGCAACAATTTGGCAAGTGAAGCGGCAATGATCCCCTTGCCAAGGGAAGAAGTAACACCTCCGGTAACAAAAATATGTTTAACCATACAAAAAGGTTTTTGTCTGTTTCAGTTTCTACTACTCCGCCAAGGCTTCGTAGTACGATGTAAAAATGATCTGTTGAAAAATCCAGTCGTGTGACCAGCAGCGGATGCTTTGCTCAACATTATCGGCTTCGCTCAGCATTTTTCCGGAAGGTCATACAAAACTAAGCGATATTTCCGTTACTGTAAAATTGAAAATCATCATTTGTGGAAAAAACCGAACCAGGATTTTTCTTTTCTCCCAAAACAGGCTTCCTTATCCTTTTTTGCCTCTTTTGGCTCGCCGGTACCCCAAAAGCCTTGGAGCTTGGGCCAAAGATCAGGGCCTCGTTTGCCAAAGCATACAAGGAAGGAGTAAAAATTGCTTTCGGTACTGATGCTGGTGTGTATAAACATGGACTCAACTGGCTGGAATTTGTTAAGATGATTGATGCCGGCATGAAGCCGATGGATGCCATTAAATCAGCCACTGTTAATGCTGCTGATCTTCTTGGGGAAAAAGACAAGCTGGGAAGTATTGAAGTTGGAAAGATGGCGGATATCGTTGCTGTGGATGGCGACCCGCTGAAAGATTCGCAGGTTTTTGGCAAGGTGATTTTTGTGATGAAGGATGGGGTGGTATACAAAAATCAATAATATTTTTTCTGCTCTAAATAATTAATTACATAATCCTTCACCCCTTCTTCCAGTGAAAAGAAATCCTCTTTATATCCTGCACTGCGTAGTTTATTCATATCTGCCTCAGTAAAGTATTGATATTTATCCCGGATGTCTTCGGGCATGTCAATATATTCAATCACCGGGTCTTTCCCCATTGAAGAAAAAGTTGCTTTTGCCAGATCATTAAAAGTTCGGGCCTTGCCGGTTCCAAGATTGTAGAGTTCAGGCGTCAGTCGTGAGTCGTGAGCCATGAGTGAAATTTCTGATTGAACATTCACGGTTGGCGATTGACGCTTCACAACATCCATCATCCAGTACATTACTTTCGCCAGATCATCCACATATATAAAATCTCTCAGTTGCTCTCCATCTTTAAAATCAGGCCTGTGAGATCTGAATAATCTTATTTTCCCGGTCTTTTGGATCTGATTGAATCCATGAAAGATCATACTGGCCATTCTGCCTTTATGATACTCGTTAGGACCATATACGTTGAAAAATTTTAGACCAGTCCAAAATGGCGGGGCTGACTCCCGACTCCCGACTCCCGACTCCTGACTTTTCCTCAATGCCCACTTGTCGAATTCATTTTTTGATTTACCGTATGGATTCAGCGGATGAAGTTTCTCAACCAGATAATGATCATCCTTATAACCCAACTCACCGCTGCCGTAAGTGGCTGCCGAAGAAGCATAAACCAGCGGAATCTTCTTTTCAACACAATAATTCCATATTTTTTTGGAATACTCCACATTCAGTTTTTCATGAACAGAATAATCAAATTCTGTTGTATCTGTTCTGGCACCAAGATGAAAGACAAAATCAGTTTTTGGATTTTTATCTTTTAACCAATCGAATAAATCATCCCTTTCAACTTTGGCGGAGAATTTTTTTGCTTCGTAATTGGACCTTTTATCCTGTCTGCTGAAATCATCAACGATGATGATGTTTTCAAAGCCCTTTTTGTTCAGATAGCCGAGCAGGTAACTACCAATAAAACCGGCAGCGCCGGTCAGTAGAATAGTTTTATTCTTATCCATCAGATTGAACTCAAAGCAGACCCTGCTTCTTCTTTTGATAAATAATTTTCAATCGCTGTATCATATTTTTCTTTCCACCAGCCTATCGTTCCCCAGAAGTCACCATCCATCACCATTTCACCACTGGTCACTACCCCGATCTTTTCATAAGGGGAATCTTTCATTGATGATTCAAACGCTTTCACATCATCCAATGCCACACTCACCAATACCCTGCTTTGTCCTTCACCGAAAAGAAAAGCATCTTTTCTCACAGTGCTATTGGTGATTATGGAAAAACCCAACTCATTATTGAAACCGCTTTCGCAAAGGGTCACAAACAAACCTCCCTCGCTAACATCGTGTGCTGATCGGATGAGTTTTTTTTTGATCAGTTCGGTTATTTTTTGCTGAAGGCTGTATTCTTCTTCCAGTTCAAAATGTGGGGCAGGTGAAAATTCAACATTACAGATCTTACTCAGGTATTGTGATGAAGAAATATCGTTCGTTGATACGCCGAGCAGATACAACACATCTCCTTCCTCTTTAAAATCCAGCGTCATCTTATCATTAATATCTTCCAGCAAACCGACCATCCCGATTGTAGGTGTGGGATAAACCGGCCCATCCGGATTCTGATTATAAAAACTCACATTGCCGCCGGTGACCGGTGTGTCAAATTTCCGGCAGGCCTCTCCCATTCCTTTTATTGCATGTACAAACTGATAATATACTTCCGGGTCATAGGGATTGCCAAAGTTCAGGCAGTTAGTTACTCCTAACGGCTGACCACCGCTGCAAACAATATTTCTCGCTGCCTCGCTTACAGCAATCATTGTTCCTTTATACGGGTCTGCATATACATAGCGGCTGTTGCAGTCGGATGTCATTGCGATTCCCTTCTTAGTTCCTTTCACTAACACTACCGGTGCATCAATGGGTGCATTGGTAGAAGCATTATTCGTTCCTACCATACTGTCATATTGATTGTATATCCAACGCTTGGATGCAACAGAAGGCAGTTGAATGATATCTTCTGCTACTGTTTTCAAATGAAGTGGTCCTGGAATTGAATCAGGATTGAACTTTTTTATTTCAGCAAAATACTTTGGTTCTCTGTATTCTCTTTCATATTGCGGTGCGCCGCCTCCAAGCACCAGCTCTTGTGCAGGAAGTGATGCTTCCAGTCGTCCATGCATGTAGAAATTTAAAATGCCATCATCAGTTACTTCACCAATTACTGAGCAAGGCAGGTCCCATTTGGAAAATATTTTTATTACTTCATCTTCTCTTCCTTTCTGTGCCACCAGCAACATTCTTTCCTGGCTTTCACTTAATAAAAGCTCCCATGCTTTCATATTTTTTTGCCGTGTAGGGACTTTATCCAGGTCAATCTTCATTCCTGACTCTCCTTTTGCACTCATTTCAGATGTGGAGCAAATGATACCGGCTGCTCCCATATCCTGCATACCAACTACTGCACCGGTTTGTATCACTTCAAGACAAGCTTCCAATAACTTCTTTTCCTGAAAAGGGTCACCAACCTGTACGGCAGGCAGATCCTGTGCACTTTCTTCTGTTATATCTGCTGAAGCAAATGAAGCACCGCCGATTCCATCCTTGCCTGTGGCACTACCAACAAACATGACGGGGTTACCGGTGCCATGTGCTGTTGCAGAAACGGTTTCACCGATCTTTACAATACCTACACTCATTGCATTCACCAATGGATTGGTATGATAACATTCATCAAAATAAATTTCACCACCAACAGTGGGCACACCAAAACAATTTCCATAATGACCAATGCCATGTACCACCCCAGATAACAAGTGCTGCGTTTTATCTTCTTCTAAATTTCCAAAACGAAGTGAGTTTAACGCAGCGATGGGCCTTGCACCCATGGTGAAAATATCTCTGTGAATACCTCCAACTCCGGTAGCTGCTCCTTGGAAAGGTTCAATAGCAGAAGGATGATTATGTGATTCAATTTTGAAAACTACTCCGAGTCCATCGCCAATGTCCATTAAACCTGCATTTTCTTCACCGGCTTTTACCAACATCTTTCCTCCTTCTCTTGGTAAGGTTTTTAACCATTTGATAGAATTCTTATAACTGCAATGTTCACTCCACATGCCACTGAATGCACAGAGTTCATTAAAGTTGGGAGTTCGCCCAAGTTTTTTTTTGATCAGTTCAAATTCTTCTTCAGTCAGCCGGAGTTGTTGTGCTGTTTTTACTGTTACATCCATAGTGGGAATAAATTGAGCCGCAAATTTACAGCTTGTATGAAAGTGGATGCAATAACTTGTCAACTTTATGCTGAAAATGCTGGCAAGATTGGCTATTTTCCGGCATAAACCAATTGCGTTTGGAATATCTCTTATTTGTTGTTTACCTCGTATTATTTGCCTGGCTGGTTACCAAAGTAAAATTCTTTACCGGTTCAGGGCTAAGCCGTTCACAAATAATCATTCTCTTTCTGCTGAAAGTAATTGCCGGCATTTTTTACGGATGGATCGGAATATATTATGGCGGGTTGGCGCAAATGTGGGATACCTGGAATTTTCATACCAACAGTATCCAGGAATATCACTTATTATTCAATGACCCGCATGAATATTTCACTAATCTGTTCAGGGATCCTTAGAAAAGCGGTATCTACCAGTTTCTCAGCACAACCGCCTCTTACAGGAATGATCTGAAAAGAAATGTTTTTATAAAAATACTTCCCGTTTTTGACCTGTTCAGCCTTGGGAATTATTATGTGAACATAATTTTCTACTCTTTTTTCACTTTATTCGGCCATTTTGCTTTATACAGGGTAATTACAGACGTGTTTGCAAGGAAAAATTTTGCCATACTTGCCGCATGCTTTCTTGTGCCTTCATTTTTATACTGGACAAGCGGAATTCATAAAGAAGGGCTCATCTTTACGGGCATTGCCTTATTATCTACTCTGTTTATTTCGGGCTGAAAGAGAAAAAGTGGAGGATAAAAAGAATAATCAGTTTGATTATTGGCCTGTTACTTATCCTGAGGCTGAGAAATTTTATTATCATCATTATCATTCCTGCAATCATTGCCTGGCTGCTGGCAAGCAGCTGGCCAAAATATGGTCTTGCAATATTTGTCTCGCTCTACCTGATATTCTTTATAATATTTTTTACAGCCCGCTACATTAATCCAAGGTTTGATTTCCCTCCGGGTGTAGTCAACAAACAAGCCGATTTTATTAAACTGAAAGGAACAACCAGTATCCCCATCCGGCAGTTGGAACCAACAGTATTGAGTTTTTTGCAAAACACTCCGCAGGCCATTACCCTTTCAACCATCAGAGCATATCCTGGTGATTTTTAGCATATTTTATCACTTGCGGCAGCAATGGAAGTGATCTTGTTGCTATTACTTTTTTCACTCTTTCTCATTTTTCATAAGAACGGTGTTAATTCAATGGCCTTTATTTATTTCTGCATTTTCTTTTCTTTTTCCGTTTTATTGGCAATTGGATTTAGTGTAAATAATCTTGGGGCCATTGTTCGCTACAGGAGCATTATTATTCCCTTTCGTATTGTGCCTATGGCAGCTTTCACTGAATGGACAAAAATTGGCAGATTATTTTTCAATAACATTAAAAATAAAAATAATGTATAGAAAATCTAATTATTTTACTGAATTCGTATATATTTTTTGTCATTAAACACATTTTTTCCCCATTTTTCATTTCAGTATGGGCATTTTTAAAATAAAATTGGCCTTTTTATCTTAAAACGTTTTTTTTGCAAAAAAAACTTTATGTCTTTACGATTTAATGCTATTCAGGGTTTATTAGCCACTAAACAATTAAAAGCTGATAGCCCGGATAAGGTCACTGCTATTTTCGGAAGCAATGTATTTACTCTGAAAACGGCCCGTGAGTTTTTAAGTGATGAAGCATATAAAAGCCTTGTTGCTTCTATTAAAGCAAGCCAGAAAATTGACCGGGCCATGGCCAACCAGATAGCTAATGGTATCCGTGCATGGGCCGAAAGCAAAGGCGTTACTCATTTCACCCACTGGTTTCAACCATTGACTGGATCAACGGCTGAAAAGCATGATTCATTTTTTACTTTAAAAGCTGACGGTACTGCAATAGAGCAATTTGATGGCGATGCATTGATACAACAGGAGCCCGACGCATCCTCATTCCCCAGTGGTGGATTGAGAGCAACCTTTGAAGCAAGAGGATATACTGCATGGGATCCTTCTTCTCCTGCTTTCATCATGGACATCGGAACCGGGAAAACGCTTTGCATCCCCACCATCTTTGTTTCCTATACGGGTGAGTCGCTGGATTACAAAGCTCCATTATTAAAAGCACTCGAAGCACTGAACAAAGCTGCAGTGGCTGTTTGCAACTATTTTGATAAAAATATTTCGAAAGTAACTGCAACATTGGGATGGGAACAGGAGTATTTTCTTGTTGATGAAGGACTGTTCAATGCCCGCCCCGACCTGGTGATGACAGGAAGAACGGTCTATGGGCACTCATCAGCAAAGAACCAGCAACTGGAAGATCATTACTTCGGTTCAATTCCTGAAAGAGTGTATGCATATATGCGTGACTATGAGACTGAATCATATAAACTCGGTATTCCACTCAGAACAAGACATAATGAAGTGGCGCCTGCGCAATTTGAATGTGCCCCCATTTTTGAAGAAGTGAGTGTAGCTGTTGATCACAATGCATTGCTGATGGATGTTATGGATCGGGTGGCCCGCCGGCATAACCTGAGAGTACTACTGCATGAAAAACCATTTGCAGGAATAAACGGAAGCGGTAAACATAATAACTGGAGCATGGCCACCGATACCGGTGTGAACCTTTTAGCCCCTGGAAAAACACCGAAAACCAATCTGATGTTCCTCACTTTCTTTGTGAATACCATCAAAGCCGTGCATGATTATGCAGATGTATTAAGGGCATCTATCGCTTCAGCTCCCAATGACCACCGCCTGGGTGCCAATGAAGCACCACCCGCCATTATTTCGGTTTTTATCGGACAATACCTGAGCAAAGTTCTTGAGGATGTAAAAACAAGGGTGAAGGATAAAATGGATGAAACAGATGAAAGCTTGCTGAAGATCGATATTCATAAAACCATACCTGAATTGCTTCTGGATAATACAGACAGAAACAGGACCTCTCCATTTGCTTTTACAGGGAATAAATTTGAATTCAGGGCTGTAGGATCTTCTGCCAATTGCTCTAATGCCATGACAGTGCTGAATGTAATTGTGGCTGAAACATTGAAACAGTTTAAAAAAGATGTGGATGCATTGATTGAGAAAGGTGAGAAAAAAGAAATAGCCATCATGCACACCATTCGTCAATACATCGTTGACAGCGAGAAGGTATTGTTTGAAGGAGATGGTTACAGTGAAGCTTGGGCCAAAGAGGCCGAAAAAAGAGGATTGGGAAATGTGAAAACAACTCCGCTTGCATTGGATGCCATGGTAACCAAAAAGGCCATGTATCTTTTTGAAAGCAATAACATTTACAGCCACAGTGAGCTGGAAGCCAGACATGAGATCGAACTGGAGAAGTATATCAAGAAAGTGCAGATCGAAAGCCGCATCATGGGTGAACTGGCCACCAGTCATGTTCTTCCTGCCTCCATCCGTTACCAGAATATGCTGGCGAATAATATAAAGGGTCTGAAAGAATCGGGATTTAAAGAAGATGCTTACAGCAATCAAAAACAGATCCTTGAAGAAATATCAGAACACATCAATAAAACAAGTGATCTTGTTGAGAAAATGATCGAAGCAAGAAAGGTTTGCAACAACATGGACAATACAAGAACAAAAGCGATTGCATATCAAAGCCAGGTAAAAGATACCTTCTTTGACGAGATCCGTTATCATGTTGATAAGCTGGAACTGCTGGTGGACGACCGGGAATGGTACCTTCCGAAATATAGGGAGATGTTGTTCCTGAGATAGAAAAACCGTTATAAACAGACGAGGCACATGTTTTTCTTGTGCCTTTTTTATTTCATCCTTCCTTCATCCACATCTTTTATAAATTTTATGACCCCGTTCATAAAAACCTGCTGGTCATCCCACATAGCAAGATGGCTTCCGTTGGGGCAATACAAATAACGACCCTTTTGCACCAATTTGCTTTGCTCTTCCATTGCTTTCGGGTTCATTGTATCATGTTCAACGCCTATCATAAAAGTCGGAATTGATATTTCCTTCAATCGATCTTTAATATCCCATTTTGTCAAATGCAGACGGCCCCTGCATCGTTGTATATATTTCTCCATTCAGGTGTTTGAATAACCGGTTGACGGCATCCGGCCACTCTTTTAACCAGCAAAGATGTTGCTGATAGCAATGGGGCAACAACAATTCCATATACCTTGGATTGACAAAATCATCCTTTGCTTCCATATCCCTGATCTCTTTCAAAACATCAGGTGGCATTTGTTTAGCCAATACTTCATCTGCATACTTTCCATAATCAGGACAACTGGCCATCATGTTTGCTACAATAAGGGCTTTCATATTCCCCTGGTATTTCAATGCATATTGCATTCCAAGTATACCGCCCCATAAATTGCCAAGTATATAAAAATTGCTTTTATCCGCACCGATAGCTTGTCTTACCTGTTCCACCTCTTCAACAAAGCGACCCAAAGTCCAGAGGCTGCTATCTTTTAGCTGATCGCTGTAATAAGAACCGAGCTGATCATACTCATAAAATTCAAACCCTTCTTTCGGGAAAAAACTTTCAAAACATTCCATGTATTCATGTGTACCCACCGGGCCGCCATGCAGCAATAAAATTTTGATGTGGGGATTATTACCAAAACGTTTGGTCCAAACTTTAAAACCACCCCCCGGTGTCTTAATGGGAATCATTCTTACTCCTGCTGACTGCACTCCACTGTCACCATAATTAAAATATTAGGAAACGGGGATATGCCTCCGGCCTTATCGCCTCCTTCCTGATTAGAGGAAATAAATATAATTAGAGCAAGGATAAAAAGAAACAAATTCTTCATATGGCTGATTTTCCCAAAAAGTAAAGAATTTACTTAATTTCATTATCCCCAAGCAAAAAAATGTCTTATGCGTTACACCCTGATTATTCTGCTCTGCATTCCCTTTGCAAGTAATTCACAAACAAGAACTGACTCTCTTCAACTGATCAAAAACACAGTCAGATTGTACGACCTTGAGTATACAGATGCTGAAGCAGATTCAATGATCGGGAACCTGAATAATTATTTTCAATTGTACAAGGGAATGCATAAAACATTGCCGGCAAACGATATTCCCTATCCCTTTGCTTTTAATCCGGCTCCGCCGGGCATGAAAGTTTCTTCCAATAATGAAAAAAGATTCCGGGATATTCCGCTGTCCACCCAATTACCTGCAAACAGAAATGAACTGGCTTTTTATTCTATCCCACAACTGGCCGCACTAATTGTAAAAAAGAAAATAACCTCTGTTGATCTTACCAGCTTTTTTATTGAAAGATTAAAAAAATGGAGTGATACACTTGAATGCACCATTACATTGACGGAAGAACTTGCCATGCAACAGGCAAAACAGGCAGACAACGAATTGAAACAGGGAATTTATCGTGGCATGCTTCACGGGATTCCGTATGGATTAAAAGATTTGTTTGCTGTAAAAGGATATAAAACCACCTGGGGCAGCACCCCGTACAAAGACCAGGTACTTGATATAGATTCTTATGTTTACCAGCAATTAAAAAAAGCAGGCGCTGTTTTGTGCGCCAAACTTTCTTTGGGTGCACTGGCTTATAACAATAAATGGTTTGGCGGCGAAACAAAAAACCCATGGAATTTGAAACAGGGTTCCAGCGGTTCCTCCGCAGGTTCAGCGGCAGCAACCGTTGCGGGCCTGTTACCATTTGCCATTGGAACCGAAACATTGGGCTCCATTGTATCGCCATCCACAAGATGCGGAGCAACGGGATTAAGACCCACATTCGGCACGGTGAGCCGCTATGGAGCGATGGTGCTTTGCTGGAGCCTGGATAAAGCCGGCCCGATTTGCCGCAGCGCTGAAGATGCAGCCATTGTTTATGCATTCATTCATGGAACAGACGGAAATGATCCTTCCGCCATTCGCCACACATTTAATTATACTGGTAAAGTGGACTGGACAAAACTGCGGGTCGCCTATGCAGAGAATTTTTTCAAGCGGCTTGATTCAAATGCAGCTGAAAGAAAAGTATTGGATGTGTATCGTTCACTTGGCGCAAATATCAAAGCAGTAAACTTTCCCGATTCAGCCATGTACCCTGTCAATCTTGTCAGCATAATATTAAATGCAGAAAGCGCCGCAGCTTTTGATGAACTGACAAGAACAAACAGGGATGATCTGATTGAAAGACAGGATCGGGATTTCTGGCCAAACAGTTTCAGGGCTGCAAGAACAATACCTGCAGTGGAATATATCAATGCCAACCGCTATCGTTATAAGCTTTGTAAAAGCATGTATGCTTTCATGAAAAATTATGACGTACTCATCGTTCCAACTTTTGCAGGCAGACAACTGTCCATGACCAATCTTACCGGCAACCCGGTAGTCGTAATGCCCATTGGATTCAATCAGAACGGTTCACCCATCAGCATTACGCTGATCGGAAATTTGTATGAGGAAGCCACTATCTTAGCGGCCGCCAAAGCCTTCCAAGATAAAACGGATTTTAATAAACAGCATCCTGAGAAGTTTAAAAATTGAGAAAGATTTATTACTTGGTTAAATACCCCGTAGGGGTAATATATTGGTAGAAAAAAGATATCGAATGTAGCAGGCGTCCCTGCGGGACGCAACATTAAAGAAATTCAATCTTCAACCCCTAATGGGGTTGGTTACGTTTGTTATGACCGTTTCTACCGCTATTTGGCTCCTACGGAGCCTGTTATAAAAACAGTCTATGAAAAAAATATTTGTGCTCGCTGCAGTTATTTCAGTGTTTGTATCGTGCAAGACGAAAGATGCAGCAACAGGAGGCGGAAAAGCTGACCTACTGGTTTATAACGCCACTATTTATACCGTTGATTCTTCATTTTCCATTGCTGAAGCAATGGTAATAAAAGACGGAAAGATCGTTGCCACCGGTAAAACAGCTGATCTGGAGAAAGAATTTGATGCAAAAGAAAAACTGGATGCAGTTGGTAAATTCATTTATCCCGGTTTTATTGATGCCCATGCACATTTTGTGGGTTATGGCAATAGTTTGCAGAGAGTGAATCTCGTTGGTACCAATAGCTGGGATGAAGTGATTGAAAGAACAAAACAATTTGCTACTGCCAATCCGCCAACTGGCCGATGGTTATTGGGCCGTGGCTGGGATCAGAATGATTGGGAGCAGAGGGATTTTCCCGATAATACAAAACTGAATGAATTTTTTCCTGATCGCCCTGTATTACTGACAAGAATTGACGGACATGCTGCTATTGCAAACCAGAAAGCACTTGATCTTGCCGGAGTAAAAGCTGGCGATACATTAACAGGTGGTGAGATTCAAGAACAGGAAGGAAGATTAACAGGCATATTGGTTGACAATGCTGTTGACCTAGTTTCAGCTAAAATACCTGATCAGACAAAAGAAGAATTTGAAGAGGCATTAAAGGAAGCAGAGCAAAATTGTTTTGCAGTTGGTTTAACAACGATAGACGATTGTGGACTGAGTGGAGAGGCAGTAGATAGAATAAAAGCGATGCAGGACGCCAGGATATTGAAGATGCGATTTTATATATTGCTGAGTGATGAAAAAAAGAATTTTGATTATCTCGAAAAAAAGGGAATCATTAAAACAGATCGTTTGAATGTAAGGAGCATTAAAGTATATGCTGATGGCGCATTGGGATCAAGAGGAGCTTGTCTGCTTCAACCTTACAGCGATAAACCAGGCTGGTCGGGCTTCCTGCTAAGTTCACAGGCACATTTTGATTCTGTTGCAAATTATATTTACAGCAAAGGCTGGCAGATGTGTACTCATGCCATCGGCGACAGCGGTAACAGGACTATGTTGAATATCTATGCCAAATACTTGAAAGGTAAAAATGATCTGCGCTGGCGCATTGAGCATGCACAGGTGGTAAATCAAAATGATTTTAAATTATTCGGAGAAAATTCAATTGTACCATCTGTTCAACCAACACATGGCACCAGCGATATGTATTGGGCTGGTGATCGTTTGGGAAAAGATAGAGTGAAAGGTGCTTATGCATTCAAACAATTACTAAATCAAAACGGTTGGATACCATTGGGTACTGATTTCCCGGTAGAGGATATTTCTCCTTTCAAAACTTTTTATGCAGCTGTGATAAGAAAGGATGCAAAGGGCTGGCCGGAAAATGGTTATCAAACAGAAAATGCTTTGACAAGAGAGGAAGCCTTGCGTGGTATAACTATCTGGGCAGCCAAAGCCAACTTTGAAGAAAAAGAAAAGGGAAGTTTGGAGAAAGGAAAGTTTGCTGACTTTGTAATTCTTGATAAAGACTTGTTGAAGACGGATGAAAAAGAATTGCTGCAAACGATTGTATTAAAAACCTTTCTTAATGGAGAAAAAGTGTATGAAAAAAAATAGTAGTTGCCCTTATTATTTACTTAATCAAAATCATAAAATCCACATTTGTGAGTAAGTCAGTAAACTAACTTACAAAATCAACGTTAAAAAATCATTAAGTTTGCCACATCATGAGCTGGACCCAAAGGCGATCAGTACGTATAGCAATTCTCGATCTCTATGAAGGCGTTGCCAATCACGGCATGCGTTATATCCGTGAGATCATCAAAGAATGGAGTGAAGCCAAAAACCTTGAGATTGTTTCCAAAGAATTTGATGTCCGACTCAAAAATAAATTACCCGACACATCATGGGATATTTATATTTCAAGCGGTGGCCCCGGCGACCCCCTGCTCAGCCGTTTCGAGGATTGGGATATCAAATGGTGCCGCTGGGTGGATATGATACAGCGCTGGAATGCCAATCCATCTAATTTTCAGAAAAAATATATACTGTTCATCTGCCACTCATTTCAATTGGCCAGCCGTTATTTCAACATAGGCAGGGTTTGTAAAAGAAAATCAACCGCCTTTGGGGTATTCCCTGTTCATATGCTTGAAGGTGGGAAAGATGAAGTGGTTTTTGAAGGTCTAAGAGATCCTTTTTATGCTTTTGACAGCAGGGATCACCAAGTCATTCAACCTAATCTTGAACTGCTCACCGAAATGGGAGCCGAAATCTTGTGTATTGAGAAAAGTCGCCCACATGTGCCTTACGAAAGGGCTTTGATGGGTGTTCGCTTTAATGAATATATGATCGGTACACAATTTCATCCCGAAGTGGACGCAACCGGTATGAGCATGTACCTGCAAACAGAAGAAAAAAGAAAAACGGTAATAGAAAGCCATGGCCTGGAAAAACTAAACAGCATGCTGGAACATCTGAATGATCCCGATAAGATCATGTGGACGCATGCCCATGTGCTTCCCAACTTTCTGAACCAGGCGGCAGAACAGCTATTGGCAATAGCGATCTGAATAATTGCTTATTAATCTTTTATTAGGTGGTTATGCCTACAAGGTATTTGACTGGATGATTGATAATAATAAAAATGTTGAAAAAGACGCCACACTGCCCGATGGTGGAACAAACGGAAGCTGTCCGGGAGAAACACCCTCCACTAACTACTATGCAACTGATTGGGGAGTAGTACATCCCTCTGGCGATATTTCCAAGATCGCTTCTGTACCTGACATTAAGGCTGCCATGTGCAAACACGGACCGATAGCAGCCAGTGTGAATGTTACCAGCGCATTTCAGAATTATACCAATGGAGTATTTAATGAAACCCCCAGCGATTACAGCAACCCTACCAGCAATCATGCCATTACAATTGTAAGCTGGAATGATAACAAAAATGCCTGGCTTATAAAAAACTCATGGGGAACAGATTCGGGCGACGATGGATATATGTGGATTGACTACGGTACCAATAATATTGGCCGCAGGGCTGCCTGGGTAATTGCTAAAAAAGCACCTGTAATAGTAAAATCCATCAGAGATATAAAAGTAAAGGAAGGACCAATCATCAGACAATGACCATTAAGCTCATTTTTGAAAATAGTATGGCACACTGCCATGCTTTTTTATTGACTACCCGGAAGCAAACAAAACACTAATTTTAGCCAATAACAATTTTAGCATGATCCCTGTTATCCGTAAAAAGTTCAATGAAACATTCACTAAGGAAAAGTATGAGGCCTTTTTAACTGAGCTAAATGCAGCCCATCCCGGCGCCATTGAATTCAGGGTGGCTGAAACCCCCGTTTTTATTCCTAGAGATTTTAAAACCAAAATACTTGATGCCTGTGAAAGTATTGTGGATATCATAATTGATCCGAAATTCAGAGAGCTTACCAGAAATGCGATCCCGGAAAATATCAAAGTATCGGGCGAAAATGATCATTCTCACTTTATCGCTTTTGATTTTGGCATTTGTATTAATGAAACAGGCGAATATGAACCGCAACTGATAGAAATGCAGGGCTTCCCTACCCTGTTTGCTTATGAAGTGCTGCTGGATGATGTTTTCAGGAAACATTTTACTGTTCCTTCAAATTTTGATTGCTATTTGAATGGTTTTACAAGAGAAACTTATCTGAAATTGCTGAAAGAAATCATTGTTGGAAATCATGAGCCTGAAAATGTGATACTGCTGGAAGTATTTCCCCGCAAACAGAAAACTAGAATTGATTTTTATTGCACGGAAGAATATCTCAGCATCAAAATGGTTTGCCTGACAGAACTTGTTAAAGAAGGAAAGAAGTTATTTTATTTGAATGCCGGGAAGAAAACAGAAATAAAAAGGATTTACAACCGCATCATTTTTGATGAACTGCAGCAACAAACTTCTGAAGTGCAAGAGAAGGGAAAAATATTATTTGATGAATTGGATGTGGAATGGTGTCCGCATCCCAACTGGTTTTATCATATCAGCAAATACACATTGCCACTGATCCGCCATCCTTATGTGCCGCAAACATTTTATCTAAATGAGATAAAACAAATACCAGCCGATCTGCAGAATTATGTTTTAAAACCTCTCTTCTCCTTTGCCGGCCAGGGTGTGGTGATAGATCTAACGCAAGCTGAGATTGACAAAGTAAAAGACCCGGAGAACTGGATACTGCAACGCAAAGTAAAATATGCAGAAGTGATACAAACTCCTGATGTGCCTGCCAAAGCAGAGATAAGAATGTTTTATTTCTGGAAAGGCGGAGAAGCAAGACCCATTGCCACAAACAATCTTGGAAGATTAAGTAAGGGAAAGATGATCGGTGTAAGGTATAACAAGGATAAAGAGTGGGTAGGCGGAAATTTTTGTTATTTTGAAAAATAAGATATGCCGCAATACATAAAAGAAATCAAATCCAAAGAACTTGTTCCCAGCATCACCGGAAATTATGCCCATGGTAACAATATGACCCTTGGTTATGTGGAGTTAAAAGCCGGTAGTATAATTCCGCTGCATCAGCATATGCAGGAACAAATCACATATATCATCGAAGGGCATTTGGATATGATGATTAACGGAAAGACCTGCTTATTGACCGATGGAATGTATCATGTAATCCCCTCCAATGCGCCCCATTCAGCCATAGCAAGAACAGATTGCAGGGTAATAGATGCTTTCAGCCCGGTACGGGAAGATTATAAACAATAGATTATATCATTTTTTTTCTTTTATCTTTGATTTAATTTTTAGACGAGACTAAAAATTAATTTCTACATGGCTAAAAGAAATGGATTATTGTTTATTCTGATCCTGTGCAGCAACTGTATCAGTGCCCAGGTGGAAAAAATAGATGCCGACCGGCCTGATCAATCGGAAAGCGCCATCACAGTTCCCAAAAATTATTTCCAGGCAGAGTTCGGCTTCAGCAAAGAAAACATATCCGGAAGAAACTATGATCTCATTCATCCGACTGTTTTATTAAAATACGGGCTGAAGAAATTTGATTTCCGGCTGGAGGTCACTTGTAAAAGTTCTTATGAGCATCTTATTCCCGATCCAAAATGGACAACCGGTATCGACCCGGTTGAGATTGGTTTCAGAGCCGCTCTATGGGAAGAAAAAAAATTATTACCCAAAACATCATTTATACTCAGTCTTGGCATTCCGGCACTTGCTTCTGAATCATTCAAGTCAGATCATCTTATTCCTTCGTTTCGTTTCGCACTGCAAAATTCTATTACCGAAAACATAGGTATTGGCTATAATATTGGCGCTGAATGGGACGGTTTCACATCCACTCCTTCCTGGCTCTATACATTATCACCAGGTTTTAATATAGGCGAGAAATGGTATGCGTATATCGAAGCCTTTGGTTTTATCAGGAAAAATGAAACACCTCAGCACAATATTGACGGAGGAATTGCATATTATATCAGCAGGGATATTAAGATTGATGTTTCAGGAGGTTTTGGTATAACTAAAACTGCTCCGGATAATTATGTGTCTATTGGATTTTCTTTCCGGTTTAAAATGAAAAAGGGCAAATGATTTTATTTCAGTTTATACCTCCATCCAAAATAAAATAGCCTGCCACTTACTGGCCCCAAAACCAATGATGCATCAAAGTAACTGTTGAATGGCTAGTCTGCAGCAATTATTATGTCCTTCTGAAAACAGTTTGTCAAATTCTTCCCACCTAAATAAATCTCTAAAGGATGCTTTTTTCCCAACTGTTTTACTTACCTGCGCATTCATCAAAAAATAAGATGGTGAAGCTGTGCTGCGCTGATATTGAACCGGGTTTCCGGAAGTATTCGGAATCCTCTTTGAACTGTTGTAGTTAATAGTATAATCAAACTTCCATCCGCTTATTTCGTAAGGCAGGTTCACAAAAGCCCGGTGTTTAGCCGTAAATGGCTTTTGCATAAGCAGTTTTCCGTATGTTGACTTCACGTCAAATAAACGATAAGCCAATCTCACTTCAAATTTTGGCGCTGGCTCTATATTCAATTCGGCCTGGAAACTGTTTGAAAAAGATTTACCCTGCAGATTATAAAACTTAACCTGACTTGCATCCTCCAGATCAACTATCACCTGGTTGTTAAAATCATTCCTGAAATAATCAAGACTTAATAACCCATCACGATGGAAAAGTTTGAATTTCTGATCAACGCTGATACCTTTATTCCATGCCACCTCGGGATCAAGTCCATAAGCTTTTTTCATTGATGCAGAGATATTGTTCAGTTGACGTGAACTAACAAACACACTGGCATTTTCCGCAAGTATGTTTGCTGTTCTTTGACCACGGCCCACACTTAACCGGATCGTTGTCTCTTTTACAGGTTCATACCGCACATGCAGCCTTGGATAAGAAAACAGCCGAACAAACTATTATGATCTGTCCTGATTCCTGAAACGAAATTGAATTTTTCAACCGGCGTAAAAGTGTATTCAAAAAAAGCCCCGGGTACAGTTTCAGTTCTTTTATAAACAACTGGATTAAGTCCGGCAAAAAATATCAGCTATATCATTGCTGACTTTTTCATTTTTATTTTTTTAAAGCGTTTAAAAATATTCTTTCAAAACTGATCTGCCAGCTGTAGGTTGACATCCGGCTCATGTCACCGCTTAGCTGGAAACTGTAACCAATGTTCAGCTTAGAATTGCTGTTGAAAATAAATTGTATGGCAGGAGCCAGGTCAACGCAATGCTTTTTGGCGTCCAGCGATTGCGCCGCAAGCAACTCTGCATACAGGTTGAGGTTGGTTTGCTTATAATCTGAATATTCTTTTGGAAATAACAAATAGCCCGCTGATAATGAATAATTCATTGATTGATACAACCGATCAGGGACATAGATCACCTCACTGTTTCTCGATTTATCCAGTACCTGTGTATGGGCAATGGTACCTGACAAAGCAAATTTGTGCCAAAGCTGCGTAGCAATGATGCCTGCTTTAATGCCACTCTTATCGCCCATCAATTTGATCTCATCATAGTGAAAGGGGCTTCCTGTGCTGCTTGCTTCAGCAAACACTGCCATACGGAAATGCGAATGAATGCCATCATTGGACAGAAACCTGTATTTGGTATAAATACTCACAGACTCAGCCCGGAAGTCAGTCGTATGCATATTGGAAATGGTGCCTGCAACTGAAATCATGATTTTTTTGGAAATTCCGATCCTTAGTTCCGGCATCAGACGGTGTGAAGAACGTTTGTAGATATTATCATTACTGACAAAATGGTCAGTGAGTTTTGCGCTTACGGAATGAGCAGGAATATTCGATGCCGGTTCAGAAAAAACGTAGAGTTCCTGAGCATTGCTTTCAAAAAAGCAAAAGAAAAAAAATGAGGTAATGAATCTTTGCATAATGGGGGTCAATCTTTTAGCAGATCTTTAATAGCTTTCTCCAATACTTTTCCTTCCATGTCCATGGCCATGAGTGTCCCGTCTTTACCGATCAGGTAAGTAGTAGGTAATGCCTGAATTCCCCATTCAACAGCTGTTCTTGCATCCCATTTGCCAGATTCATTTACCTGCAGCCATTTTATCTTATCCTGCTTTACCGCTTTCAGCCAATCAGTTTTTTCATCATCGAAAGAAACACTGTATATCTCAAAATTCTCACCCTTGAATTTATCGTAGATTTTTACCAATCCTCTGTTGGCAATGCGACACGGCCCACACCAGGATGCCCAGAAATCAAGCAACACCACTTTCCCCTTCAATGAAGAAAGCCTGAGCGTATCGCCATTTGCTGATGGCAATGCTATCTCAGGGGCAGGATCTCCATGTGCCGGGATCTGTGCTTTTGCCTGATCTGTGAAAAAGAACAGAAGAAGAATGAATAATATTTTTTTCAACCTTATCATTATTTCCATTTAAAAGCTTCTCTCCCGCCCATACGAAAGAGAAGCTAAAATTCAGATTGTAACATGATAGATACGTTCGCCGGATTCAGTTTTGCCTGTTTGCTCACAACTGGCTCTTGTTGCGTTACTGTACTTCTTGAAAACTTTCTCTGTGACAAAATTCTTATCCATAACAGTAATCGTTTTCTCTCCATTGAGCACCTGGTCATTCACCTGCAGAAAATGAAAATACTGTTTGCCGATCTTCACATGCTTATTGTTTTCTATTCCCAACCCGTTAAAACTACCCGTTAGCTTAAGACTACCCACCGAAAAACCAGCATCTTCCACTGCATCTTTGAGGGCATCGGGACTTACTTCCGCATTGCTTTTAAAAACAATATCAAAGGAAGAATTTTTAATATCAGATTTCACAGACTCCACAAATGAAACATTTTGCAAAGCTTTATTTACGGCATTACTGCACATGGAGCAGGTAAGACCGGTTGCCTGCAAAGTGGCTTTATTAAACTGGGCCTGCAGAGAAGCCACAAACAGAAAAGCTGATACAACCAACACTACTTTTTTCATAATATCATGTTTATACAATATCAATTATGATTTTTTACAACAATCTTTCCCATCATGCCCTTCCTTGCTGCATTTGCCGTCTTTGCAACAGTCCATCTTCCCATCTTTCATTTTCTTACCTTCTTTTTTGCAACAACTTTTCTCCTTACCATCATGTCCTTCCTTGCTGCATTTCTTTCCATCCTTGCAACAATCCATTTTTTTGTCTGACATTGCATTGTCTGAACAGCATCCATTAGCCTTGCATGCTTCTTCATCCCTGCAGCAGCCTTTTTCTTTGCAGGCTGCCATATCCGCACATTTACCATCCTTCATTTCACATTTATCGCTGCAGCAGGATTTTTTTTCCCCCTTTTCAGCAGCAGCTCTTTCATATTTGCAACAACCGGGTAACTTGTTGTATACATCATCGGTTGCAGTATAGCCATTATTATCATGACCAACCTCTGCTATCTTTTGCTGAATTTTTGCAGCATTGGATAAGCTGCTTTCAAATGTTACTGTCAGTTCTTTTGTGTCAGCATCCCATTTAGCTTCAGTGGCCCCGACACTTTTTGCAGCCTTTTCGATTCTTGTTTTACACATACCGCAGTTACCCGACACTTTGAAAGTTTCGGTTTTAGATTGTGCAGCAGCAAATACTGAAGTCAACATCAGGCATACTGCAATTGGGAATATTTTATATGTTTTCATTTTTATAAATTTTATAATCGGAAAATTATTATCAAATAAATAAAGAAGGGCCAATATAATTATATTGACACAATCAAGACAAGTCTGGTTGTATCTCAAATCCTGAAAACACAGTTTTGCAGGTAAGTGTCCTGCTCTTCTAACAAAGGAGGTGAATGACCCTCAAAATGAGGTTGGCCAAAAAAGTTATAAAAAGAAGCAGCGATAAAATCAGAAGGTAGAACAGGAAGTTGTTTAACAACAGTTAGATCATAAGATACTACCGGCATTTTATTCTGATCCTGCACCAGCTTTACGACTTTGGTTTCATCGTGACAACAGCCTTTTGCCTTGTGCATCTTCATGCCACACTTTCCGCAAACTTTTGATTTGGTCTCAAACAAATGAGTGGAGACCAGCCGCTTCATGCAATAATGTGAGTTGATAATAACGCCGCTGCTGGCGGCGAAATAACAGAAGAACGCTATAAGTGCAATTATCTGCTTCATGAGCAACACAAAAATAATATTAAATTCTCGTATCCTGAACTGATTTTTATTAGCGGTAATTTTTTGACTATCAGTTAACAAAGCTCCAATACACTCCCAGGCGTATCTGGAGGCCCGGCATGGGATAGCCAGGAGCTACAATACTATTATTGGTAAATCCAAACCCGCCATTTTTCAATTTTCTCGCAGCATTTAAGTTCTCAGCCCGGATGAAGGCCTTAAACGGCCTGATACGGAAATGGACATAGGCAGAAATATCAGGAAGTGAATTGCTGATCTTAATACTGTCCTGGTAAAAAAATCTTCCCATAACGGGAGAATAACCATCGGCGTTGTATGCAGAGGTATAACGAACTTCCGCACCCATTGCAATATCAAGATTCTTGAATCCAAGATTGCCTTCATAAGCAATACGGTTACGGTTATAAATGAATGGGACATGGATCGGCCCATTACCTACTTCTTGTTGAATATAGACATCGGCATGCCAATTCCAGTGCTTGCCCAGGCGAATGGTTTTTTGCAATGCAATTTGGAGCAGGTTGAACAAAGTGGTTTCCTGCTCCAGCCGGTAATATTGGCTTAGGTAAGTATAATTCGTCAGTAAAAAATAATGGCCGCTAAGTTTCAGCTTAAAAGAGGGAAGAAAATAAGAGATAAAAAGATGAGTGTTATTTTCCTTCTTGAAATTTGTTGTGCTATGCAACAGGTAAAAACTGCTGCGATTATCAAAAATAAATGATGGAGTACGGTTGCTGTTCTCAAACCCAAGTTGCAGGTAACCAAGTTTTTTTCCGAGCAATCTTTGCAAACTGATATGGGCGTCAAAATCACCGCTGTTTAGCCCGGTAAAGAAAAGCGTTCCATTAGCTTCAATATCCCATTGCTGGTTGCGGGTCCGGTTCCGGTATTCTGCATGTCCGGCCGTATTGAAAAAATTTTTCTTGCCTGATAAAAATTCACCGCTGATATTTTGCAGCATGATACCAAGCCTAATAAATTGTTGCAGGTTCTTTGCATCCGGAAACTGGTAAATGGAAAAATCATTTGTAATTACTACCCATTTATCCTGCAACCACAAAGTATCAGTTGGGCGACGAAGGCTTGTGTTATAGTATTTTTTGTAATACAATGAATCTGCTGTAAGATCTTGGAAGAGATATTTTTCTTTGTTCAGTTGAAATGTGTGTGAAAAACGCAGACGTGGATAGAACAGAGGTATAACCGTTGAATCTGAAACTAGCGAATCTTTCTTCCCGAGATCATACTGTTGCCTGATCAAACCGGTAAAATCATTGTATTTATTCCCTGTTGTGATCTTGCTCCCAAAAAAGTTGGAAGAGAATCCCTGGTCGCCTCCAATCTTGGTATAAATATTAAACCTGTCTTTAAATGCCGCATTATCCAGATAATTGGCATCATCCCTTATTCCTCCGTTTTCAGAAACCTGTAGTTTATTGGTAAGCAGTACAAAATAATTATTATACCGTTTGTTCTTCGACTGAAACCAGGATGTAAACAAATAACTGTTATGATTAGTGTTTTGATTTTTAAAAAAACCGGGTGAATTGGTAAGCCTGTATTGAAAATGAAAATTCCAATTTGGTTTTATGTTCTGTGTGTGCATCACTTCAATGATCTGCTCTACCCTGCTTCCAAGCAAATAGTTGATCTCTGAATAAGGCCTTGTGGTATTGAAAAACCTCACTCTTTCCAATCTCCATTTATATATATCAAAAGCATGAAAGCCGGGATCGAAGCCCGAACTGAGAACCGGGAAAAACAATAAAGATTTTGAAGCTGTACCTGTATTTCCAAGGTAAATGCTGGTACCGGGAACAGGATAACGCTTTGTAAAATCCCCAATGGAAGAATCAAGTTTATACAGCCGGGAAGAATCAAGATAATGGAACCTGATGGTGATGGAATCTTCCAATTTGTTACGATGCCGGAGGCTATCTGTTTCACCGCTGCCACCCATCCTCCTGCCAGCACCTCCTTTTATTTGCCCAAGTTTATCGCCGATATTCCGTATCACTTCCTGCCCATGCATTTGCACAGAAAAAACCAGGATCAGTAAAAAAAACAGGTATGTAATCTTCTTAACCAGAATACAGGTTTGGGTCAGCAATAATAAATCTCTGCAAAATAACCCTGCAAAGGTAAAATGCAACTATGAAAACTGTTACTTCTTCGCTAAAAGCCTGGAAGTAAGCCGTAATTATATAGCGGCGACCAATTCTTTAAAGATAGTGGCAAGTTTAGGTTCGGCATTCTTTGCAGCTTCCAGCACTTCTTCATGAGTGATCTTATTGTGATGTTCGATCATACCAATATCAGTGATCACACTCATGGCAAATACATCCATGCCCATATGGTTTGCAGCAATACATTCCTGCACGGTACTCATGCCCACCACATCGGCTCCGATGACCTTAATGAAATTATATTCAGCCCTTGTTTCAAATGTTGGGCCTGTCACCGCTACATATACTCCTTCTTTAACATCAAAATTGTGGGCAAGGGCAATAGCTTTTGCTTTTTCTATCAAATGTCTTTTATAAGGTTCACTCATATCAGGAAAACGGGTGCCCAGTTCAGCGAGATTTTTCCCGATCAAAGGATTAGGAGTAAAAAAACTGATATGGTCATTGATGATCATGATATCTCCCACCTTATGTGAAGGATTTACTGTTCCTGCAGCATTGGATAGTAAGAGAGTCTGCACTCCTAATAGGTTCATCACCCGTATCGAAAAAATGATATCCTGCGCTTCATATCCTTCATAGTAATGAAAGCGGCCGGCCATGGCAACAACCGTCTTACCGCTCAGTTTTCCGAAGATCAGTTTGCTTTTGTGTCCTTCTACTGTAGAAACAGGGAAATGAGGAATATCTTTATACTCAACTTCTTTTTCCACTTCGATCTCTTCGGTAAAATTTCCCAGGCCGCTACCCAGCACTATGCCCACCTGCGGAATCTTCTGATATTGCTTTTGAAGAAACTTTACTGCCTCATTCAGCTCCCTCATTGTTCTTTTAACATCCATAGAAAAAAGATAAGGCGGCAAACGTAATAAAAATTTTCACTGCTTAGTAATTGTACCGATAGAAATCACAAAACTCTTCGTCACAAAGAAGTTTTTTGAGCAAAGGGTCTTTCAATACATCAATATAGTCCATCCATTTCCCGTCCACTTTTATTTTCCGGTAAACCAATCGTATGCCCTGGCTGTAATCCACCCACCAATAAATATGGCCGGTATATAATGGCTGAATAGGTTTACCATCTAACTTATGCCAGCCATAAATAGCGACCCGTTCTGATTTGGGATCCCTGGTAATCTTGCCACTGATGACAACATCCTTCTGAATTCCTGCGATCAAACCCTTTCTTCCCTTTCGCTGGCCTTCTACGATCAAATGATGATGCCACATGGTGGGTGTACTGTCACGGAATGCATACATGGGTACCGGTTCCAGTTTTACTCTAGCTGCTTTATAAATATCATCCACCATTTTCCGGGTGGGCAAAAAACATTGAAAACTGTCGGCAATTTTCTGGCCAGCATACGGAGTTATATTTATTCTCGCCCAATCTTTGTCGTTTCCAATGTTGAGATAATCCGGAGAGACATAATAAGTAGCTTTAATGATCTTTCCGGTTGATGAATCAGTCAAAGAAACATTTATTGCAGAAAATTTTCTGAGAAAATCAGGCACATTACCTGCAAGTATTTCTTTTACCGCAAATGAATCCCTTGCCGCCCATTTCATGGTAAATGCCTGCTGATAAAATTCATTACCGGTGATGAATGACCTCCTATCCGGCCTCCCGATATCTATCGGGAGCATTTTCCTTACTGACTGGCAGGAGACCATGAAAAGTATTACAGCGAACATCCCTTTCATTGACACAAGTTAAAAAAGAATAAACCAAAAACTATAAACTAATAACTTCGTTTTATCTTGGCCGCAAATTTTACAGAATGAACCTCCATGAATACCAGGCTAAGGAATTGCTGAAAAAATATAACGTACCCGTGCAGGAAGGGTTCGCCTGTGGCACTGTGCATGATGCAGAAGAAGCTTATCGGCAGATCAAAACACAATATGGCAGCCCTTACGCAGTGGTGAAGGCACAAATACATGCAGGAGGCAGAGGAAAAGGAAAGATAAAAGAAACCGGTATCAATGGTGTGAAGGTGGGTAAAGGCGCTGAAGAGATAGCTGACATAGCACAAAAGATATTAGGAGGAACTTTAGTTACACTTCAAACAGGCCCGGCCGGTAAAGTGGTACACAAAGTGCTGGTGGCTCAAGACATGTATTACGATGGACCATCAGAAAAAAAAGAATTCTATCTGTCCATTTTGCTCGACAGAACTAAAAAGCAAAACGTAATTATCTACAGCACCGAGGGCGGAATGAATATTGAGGAAGTGGCGCATAATACGCCGGATAAAATTTTTAAGGAATGGGTAAGCCCCGGCGATGGACTCCGTGCTTTTCAGGCAAGAAAAATTGCATTCAACCTTGGCTTAAGTGGCGATGCGTTTAAAAACTGTGTGAAATTTGTCACTAATCTTTATAACGCTTATACCGGGCTTGATTGCAGCATGCTTGAAATAAACCCACTCTTTAAAGCAGCGGATGATAAAATAGTGGCTGTTGATTGCAAAATGAATATAGATGACAATGCCCTTATCCGCCAGAAGGACCTTGCTGCCATGCGGGATGTGACCGAAGAAGATCCCACCGAAGTGGAAGCTGGTAAATACAATTTGAATTTTGTTAAACTGGATGGCAATGTGGGCTGCATGGTGAATGGCGCTGGTCTTGCCATGGCTACCATGGATATGATAAAACTCAGCGGTGGTGAACCGGCCAACTTTCTTGATGTAGGCGGCACGGCCAATGCTCAAACAGTGAAAGCAGGTTTCAAGATCATTTTAAAAGACCCGAATGTCAAAGCCATCCTCATCAACATCTTTGGCGGCATCGTTCGCTGTGACAGGGTGGCGCAGGGAGTAATAGATGCTTATAAAAATCTTGGTAACATCAATATCCCCATCATCGTTCGTTTGCAGGGCACCAATGCAGTGGAAGCTAAAAAACTGATCGATGAAAGCGGATTGAAAGTGCAGTCTGCTATATTATTAAGTGAAGCAGCTGAGTTGGTGAAGAAAGCGGTGGGTTAATGGATAATTATTAATAAGTTGATAAATGATAAAAAAACCTGGCTGAAAGGCTGGGATTTTTTTTATGGTTTGTACAGTCTTTTTTGATAATTAATTAATCGGAATGCCTGTTCCGTTATGCAGGCAGGTTTCATATCGATGGTTTATCCCCGCCCCGACTTGTCGGGGAGGTTTTTTTTTAATTATCTGGTACATTGGGGAGAGAGGATAAATATAAATGTTATCTATAATGAAAAAGCTAATACGATTTTCAATTCATTTATTATAGTTGTTTTAAAATAATATTTATTGGTCCGGTTTTCAGCTAGTACTCTCAACTTTGTTCCCATCAATAAAAAGTGAAATCTCTTTTTGCTCTCTTCTTCTGCATAATCTTTGTAACTCCCTCTTCCAACAGCATTCATCCGATTATTGGTATTGAATTTGCCTATAGGGAACGATTAAGTATTTTTACATCGCACTACATAGCTCTGGCGGCGTAGTGCATACAATCCATTGAACCTGAAGAGATTTAAAAAAATACTGCTCTGGTTCTTCCTGTCGCTGCTCTTCCTTATAGTAGCTGCCTATATTTTTATTCAAACACCTTTTGGCCAGAACTGGATCGCCGGCCAGATCACCAAACGCCTCAGCCGTGACCTGCATACAAAAGTCTCGGTAAAGCATGTTGACTTTTCCCTGTTCAACCGTATGCACCTCGAGTGCCTGATGGTGGAAGACCGGAAAGGCGATACCTTATTATATGCCGGCGACCTGAAAGTCCGCATCACCGACTTTTTTTTCTTCAAAAAAAATGTGGAGTTGAAATATATCGGGCTGGATAATGCCCTGGTAAAATTTCAGCGAACCGATTCTGTATGGAACCAGCAATTCCTTTTTCATTATTTCGGAAATCCTTCTTCTGGTTCAAAAAAGAAAGCCGGCATGCAATTGAACCTGAAAAAAGTGGAAATGAACAACGTCACTTTTCTGAAAAAAGACGGGTGGGATGGAAATGACATGACAGTAAGAATTGGTTCGTTCAACCTGGATGCGGATGAAATAAATTTTTCAAAGAAGGCTGTTGATATAAAGCTGCTTGCCATTACTAAACCTTCTGTACAATTATATAACTATAATGGTAACAACCCTGTTCAGACAACAGCTCCACGCAAGGCTGTTGACACTTTTTTGAAATGGAACCAGGCCGGATGGAACATGCATATCGGGATATTGAAAATTGAAGATGGCATTTTTAAAAATGATAATCAATCGCCAGAATCCCTGCTGGCAAGTTTTGATGGCAGGCATATAGAATTTACTTCGGCCAATGCTGTACTTACCAATGTAAGATGGGATAAAGATACCATTACCAGCCATCTTGAAATTGAAACAAAAGAACGCAGTGGCTTTGTAGTAAAGAAACTGACATCTGATGCAAAGTTCACTCCACAGGAAATGGCCTTCACTAATCTTGATGCATTGACGAATAACAGTCATATTCATGATTACTTTGGGATGAGTTATGATGACCTTAAAAGCATGAAAGATTTTATTCATGCTGTGAATATGCAGGGAGATTTTGACGAGTCGGAGATTGACAGCGATGACATTGCCTTTTTTGCCCCTGAGTTAAAAAAATGGAAGAAGAAATTCATACTGAGAGGTAAAGTGAGAGGAACGGTAGATGCTCTTGTAGGAAGGGAAATGCTGGTAAAGGCAGGTAACAGTACATTATTGGATGGCGATATCAGTCTTACCGGGCTACCGGATATTAATCAAACATTCATTGACCTTAAAGCAAATGATTTCCGTACTACTTATGGCGATGCAGTTACCATCATACCTGCTATGCGAAAAGCGACAAATCCTGATCTTAAAAAAATCCAGTACGTCAATTTCAAAGGAAACTTTACCGGCTTTATCCGTGACTTTGTAACCTTTGGTACCATTAAAACCAACCTAGGCACTGTTGCTGCAGACATCAATATGAAACTGCCGCCGGGACATGAACCTGTTTACTCCGGCAATTTTTCCACCGATAATTTCAGATTAGGCGAGTTTATTGATGATAAAACACTGGGCACGGTATCACTATCAGCTACGGTAAAAGGAAGTGGTTTCAGCGATGAAACAAGAAATATGCTTGTTGATGGCACTATTCGCTTCATTGATTACAAGAATTACCGCTATCAGAATATTGGCATGAAAGGAAGGTTTGATAAAAAATTATTCCAGGGCCTTGCTTCTATGCGGGATGATAATGTAGACCTGGACCTGAATGGCAAGATCGACTTTAATGGTAAAACTCCTTTGTTTGACGTGAAGGCAGACATAACCCATTCCAACTTAAAAAAGCTGGGGTTGACAAAGGATAATATTTCTTTCAGAGGAAAATTTGACCTGAATTTTTCCAGCAACAGCATTGATAATTTCATCGGCACGGCCAGGATAAATAACGGCGAATTAATGAAGGACGGCAAATTGCTTCCTTTTGATTCACTTACGGTCGCTTCATGGAATGATGAGAATGGTGTGAAAAACTTATTTATTACATCCAATGAATTTGACGGAAAAGTGGTCGGTGATTTTAAATTAAATGAACTGCCATCAGCATTTTCATTTCTGCTTAATAAATATTATCCTGCTTATATCAAAGCTCCGGAAAAACTTCCGCTGACCCAGGCCATCAGTTTTAATATTAACACAGCTTATGTTGATGAACTGTTGCACCTGATTGATACCAATCTTTCCGGATTTAATTATAGCAAGCTGGAAGGAAATATGAACCTGGCAAAAAACGAATTCAATGTTTCAGCAAACATACCCCAGTTCAAATACAAACAGTTCAACTTTGAAAACGTTGGTCTTTCCATTAATGGAACAGCAGATAACCTTGCTTTCAAAGGCAGCGCCCATAATATTAAGATTAATGACAGCCTCAATATTCCAATGGTATCATTTACAGTGAATGCGAAAAATGATTCCTCAAAAGTGAGTATTATATCTGGAGCAAACCGAACAATGGATACTGCCAACCTGAATGCGCTGGTACTGACTTATAAAAACGGAGTTAAGATCGAGTTTGATCCCTCTACTTTTACTATCAACAGTAAAACATGGACGATTGATGAGAACGGGGTACTGGAATTCAGGAAAAATAATCCGTCCAGCGGTGAACTGGTGCTGCTGGAAAGTGATCAGAAAATTTTGTTAAAAACCCTGCCTTCATCAAAAGGAAACTGGAACGATTTGAAAATTGAGTTGACCAAAATAAACCTCAGCGACTTCGCACCTTATATATTACCACAAAACAGGTTAGAAGGTTTAATATCCGGAACTATATTGGCTGAAGATCCAACTGGCGAGCTGAAGATCACTTCCAACGATATCTCTACACAATTTCTCCGTCTTGATAATGATTCACTGGGCGAAATAAAAGCCACTTTGGATTATGATAAACTGACCAAAGAATTAAAATTCAAAGGCAATACTGTGAACCAGGATAATTACCTGGGATTCGACGGACATATATTTATCGGGGATAAAATAAAGGCAAAAGACAACAACATTGCATTGAAGGCAAAAAATTTCCAGATAAAAGTGCTGGAACGTTTTTTTGGTTCATTATTTTCTGATATGCAGGGATATCTGACAGGTGATGTAAACCTGGATGGCGATCTTCAAAACCTTGCTGTAAGTGGAAAAGGAAAGTTGAAAGATGCGGGCCTGAAAGTAAATTTTACCCAATGTTTTTATAAAATAAAAGATACAACCATTGAACTTACCCCGCAGGAGATCAACCTAGATGGTATTGTTCTTACGGATACCGTCACCAAAAACCCGATCTATATAAAAGGCGGAATAGAACATGAAACTTTCAGAAACATGTTCTATGATATATATATTACTACCCGGATACCCGGTACTAAAAGAGATGATGAAAATGGCAACCGTCCTGTTCAGCTTCTCAAAACCACATACAAAGACAATAAGCAGTTTTATGGCAATGTAAAAGGTACTGGTTCTTTATCACTGGCAGGTCCGCAGTCAGACATGGTAATAGTGATTGATGCATTTGCTTCATCCAAAGACAGCAGTTATATCACTATCCCCCCTTCCACCAGCCGGGAGTCGGGCATTGCTGATTTTTTGGTGGAAAGAAAATTTGGACGGGAAATGAGTGATATCGGCATCAACAGGAATCTTACCAACATCACCTATGACGTTAATGTAAGTGTTGACCCTGCTGCAGCACAAATGGTAAATATGAAAGTAGTATTGGATGAACTGACAGGTGATGAAATAAAAGGAAAAGGGGCAGGCACTCTGAAAATTCTTTCTGGGACATCCGAACCACTTTCTCTTCGCGGCAGGTTTGATATCTATGAAGGAAATTATCTTTTTACGTTCCAGTCATTCTTTAAAAAACCTTTTGAACTGAAGAAGGGAGCTGACAACTACATTGAATGGAGCGGCGATCCTTATGACGCAAAAGTGAATATTACTGCTACTTATACAGCTAATAATGTAAGTTATTCGCCATTAGCATCCGCATGGAAAAGCATTGATCCCAAAATATCCAATGCACGGGGCGATGTGTATGTAATAGCCAAACTAACTGATCAGCTTTTTAATCCAAAGATCAATTTTAGCCTTGACTTCCCGCCATCCAGCGTAGTAAAAGAAGATCCTGCTCTTTCATTCAGCCTGCAGCAACTTCAGAAAAATGATAATGAAATGAATAAGCAGGCTACCTATTTGGTTGTGTTTGGGATCTTTGCGCCGGTTGAAAGCGGCAGTTTTGATATTCAGAATGCGGTTACCACCAGTCTGTCCGGTATATTCTTCAATGTAATCAATGAACAATTGAAAAAAATAGTTTCTGATATTTTAAAAACAGATAAGTATAATATTCAGTTCAGCAGTTCTTTTTACAACAGGAATGTAGTGGATGCCGGTAACAAACTCAATTTTGGCGGATTTAATGCAAGCGCATCTATCGGTCGTTCTTTCTTTAATAACCGGCTTATTGTTACTATTGGCGGCAGCTTTGAAGGTTCGGCGCAAAGCGGTGTTGTTGAAAAACAAGTGGGGGTGCTGCCAAATCTTAATGTCGAAATCCTCATCAATGAAAGCGGTTCTTTCAGGGCCAACCTGTTTTACAGAGAAAATCTTGACTACCTGACTACCAACACTTCGGGGCCGGGTCGTATGAATAGTACTGGCGCCGGTATCTCCTATCGCCGTGAGGCGGATACCATTTGGGAACTGATCTTTGGAAAAAAGAAAAAGAAGCCGGAGTCCAACACCACAGTTCCAAAGGAGGAGGCCGGAAAAGAAGATCAATTACCCTGATTGCTCCCATTCATAATTTTGAATCCCAGGTATTGGCAACCCACAATTTTTCATTGGCAAACAGGGTGTTTTACAGAATGTAATGTCCAAATTTTATTGCCCGGAAAGGAAGCCAAAAAAGCCATGTCGGGTAGGCAGGGAGGAGGCAGCAAAATTATTATCCGATTTGTCATTATAAAGCCTAATTTTTAAGCCTGATTTGTTAATATTTGCCTATATTTAATTTGGAAATATTCCCTTTCTTTGCAACCGAAAACCAATCTTTATGCTTAAGAGAATACTCTTTTTGATTGCTACGGTCTTTATGGCCAGTCCGTTCTTATTCGCACAGATCACTACTTCTGCTATCAATGGTAAGGTAACAGGTACTACAGATGAAGTTCTTGTTGGCGCAACAGTAGTTGCTACCCATGTGCCTTCGGGTACCAGGTATGCCACTACTACCCGTGGAGGTGGCGTGTTCAGTATTCAGAATATGAAACCGGGTGGCCCCTACTTAATTGAGATAACTTATGTTGGTTATGACGCTGAAAAAATGCAGGATATTTATCTGCAGTTGGCAGAGTCATTCGTAATGAATCCGGTTCTCAAGAAGACAAATGCAACACTGGAAAATGTGGCGCTTACAACAGGGCGCAGGAATATTTTTAATCCAAACAGAACTGGCGCTGTCACTAATATCGGTCTCCGCCAGATCACACAGTTGCCAACTATTTCCAGAAGCATAAATGATTTTACCCGTGTCACACCCCAGTCAAATGGGCCTTCCATAGGTGGTGGTAATTTTCGCCAAAACAATTTTACCATTGACGGAGCTGATTTCAACAACAGCTTTGGTATCGGTAGTAATCTTCCGGCGAATGGGTCACCAATTTCAATAGATGCCATTGACGAAATATCTGTAAACGTCACTCCTTACGATATTCGCCAATCCGGCTTTATTGGCAGCGCCATCAATGCTGTTACCCGTTCTGGAACAAATACTTTTTCCGGCTCTGTTTACAGGTATTTCAGAACAGAAAGACACCGTGGCCGCAAAGTGGAAAAAACATATTTTGTAAGGCCAGTTGAAGAATTCAGCCAGTATGGGGTAAGGATCGGTGGTCCCATCATCAAAAACAAATTATTCTTCTTTTTAAATTACGAATCTGAGAAGCAACCAAAACCCATACAAACAAGGTTTGCTGCAACTGCTGCAGCCCCTTTTGGTAGCTCGCCCAACATCGCAAGACCAACAACTGATTCACTAAACTATATCAGCCAGTTTTTACTTACAAAATATGGATATGTAACCGGTCGTTATGATAATTACACTCCGGAGATCTCAAGAAAAAAGGTATTAGCCCGCATTGACTGGAACATCAGTAAGAATCATCGTGTGAATGTTCGTTACAGCCAGGTGGAAGGAGGTGAGCCAAATGCCCCCAGCGGCTCCACCACCGGTACAGGAAATACATTCCCCTCAGGCCTTGGCCGTACCGATGCAAATAACATGTGGTACGAAAACTCAAACTATTTCCAGGGAGCTAATTTCTATTCTTTTGCCGGCGAGTTGAACTCTACTTTCGGAAAATTTTCCAATACACTTCGTGGCACATATACTTTCCAGAATGATTCCCGTACTACAACCAGCCCAAAAACTGATCCGGCACTTACCGGTGGAGCGTACGATTTTCCTTTTGTTGATGTTTTAAGCTCAACCGGCGTTACCGCCCCGGCACCTTATGTTTCTTTCGGATATGAGCCTTTCAGCTTTGGCAACCTGCGTCAAGTAAATATGTATTCTTTTGTTGACAATCTTAGCTGGACAACGAATAAGCATCACTGGACCCTTGGCGCCCAGGTTGAGTACAGCAAAACCATCAACGGCTTCCAGCGTTTCGCTACCAGCTATTATCGTTTTGCAACATGGAATGACTTTGCAACAGGTCAAAAACCAACTGACTTTGCTATAACCTATTCTCTGTCTAAAAACTTTGCTCCGGCATTTTCTTCTTTCAAGTTCAATCAATACTCAGTATATGGACAGGATGAGATCTCGATTACAAAAGACTTCCGCCTGACAATAGGATTGCGTCTTGATCTGCCAACATTCCCCAGTGTACCTCAAATAATGACCAATCCGCTTGTGGCGAGCCTGACTTTTGGAAATGGCGAAAGAATAAATACTGGTTTACTCCCTGGTGGCGTTCTGGCTGGGGACAAAATGAAAATCAGGGCAAAGGATATTTTATGGTCGCCCCGCATAGGATTTAATTGGGATCTTTATGGTGACCGTTCATTACAGATCCGTGGTGGTACTGGCATCTTTACCGGAAGGATTCCATTTGTATGGATCGTAAGTCAGTCGGGTGATGCCGGTATGATACAAGTGACTCGAAACTTCAACTCACCATCAACTGTTCCGGGACCTTTCAATCCAAATCCCGCTGCTTATCGTCCGTCTACTGTTCCACCGGCAGGAACTATCGTGCCGGCATCTATCACTGCATTGGATAAGGATTTCAAATTCCCCCAATCCTGGAAGTCCAGCCTTGCAATGGATACTAAACTTCCATGGGGTGTGATCGGTTCACTGGAAGTTATCTTTAATAAAGATCTTAATACCGCTTTTTTCAGAAATCCAAACTTCATCAATCCCCAGCCTCTGAATGTTGCCGGTTATCCTGACAACAGGCTGATGTATGGTGCTACAGTAAATACCAGGTTCATTAATACACTCAATTCTTCCGGTGTACCTACACTTAATGGCAGTTCTGCATTCAACCCGATAGTATTGGATAATGGTAACCGTGGCTTCTATTTTGCCTTCACTACAAAACTGGAAAAACCTTTCAGCAAAGGATTATTTGCTTCGCTAGCCTATACGAAATCTCTTGCAGGCAACCTGTTTGATGGAAGCGGTGATCAACCACAATCTGCATGGCAGATCACTCCTACTGTAAATGGCGCTAATACTTCACCACAGGGATATGCAAGTTATGTTCTTCCTGACCGTGTGATAGGCGCAATTTCTTATCGCAGAGAATGGCTGAAACATCTTGCTACAACCATCTCATTGCTTTATCAGGGTTCAATTGATTATCGTTTCTCTTATGTATATGGAGCAGATTTCAACCGTGATGGTGTAAATGGTAATGACCTTATCTATATTCCGAAAGATGCCAGAAATACCAGTGAGATCACTTTTGTGAACAGTACTGCCATCAATGGTATCGTTTATACAGCTGCACAGCAAGCTCAGCTTTTTGAAGATTATATCAATCAGGATAAATACCTGAAAAAACATCGTGGACAATTTGCTGAACGCAATGGTGCCCAGGCTCCGTGGCGCAACCAGGTTGACCTGAAATTCATGCAGGATCTGTTTGTAAAAGCAGGAAAGAACAGGCATACTATCCAGTTCACTGTCGATATTTTCAACTTTGGCAATCTGATCAATTCAAGTTGGGGTAAAGTAAAAACTGTCAACGCAAGTTCAATCCTTATTCCCCAGAATCAGACTTCGTTGGTGCCTGGTGGTTCTGTTGTGCCTACATTCAGACTGGCAACAGACCGTGGCCAGATCATTACAAGAACCTTCCGTGACAACGTAAGCGTGACTTCAACGTACTCAGTTCAGTTTGGTATTCGCTATTTATTTAACTAACCCTTCGGCTTCGCTCAGGGTTTCTATATAGTATTCAAAAAAAACCTTCCGCTAAAACGGAAGGTTTTTTCTTTTGGCATACCTGGAAATTTTAACGATTGTGGTTTCTGAAGACGTATGACCTCATCTGACTTGTATGACTTATACCCCCCATGCCCATTTCAAAAATTCCGGCATAGCCCTACCCCATGTAAAGATATCGTGGTGCCCATCCTTTATCTCCATATAGTGAATATCTTTTTTGGGATCGTAGCCTTTGTCAACTAGTTCCTTTATCAGATCAAGTGTATCATCTATGGAATCAATGACACCATTCCTGTTTCGGTCCCTGGTTTCGTCAAGATTGCCACATTGAAAGAAGAATTTAAGCACAGATGAATATTTCCCGGCTCGTATTTGCTTGTGTATGATACGATGCGTATCATCATCGTAATCCAGATCCTGCTGATCAATACTTCTCCACCAGAAAGAAGACGAAAAGCAACCTGCTTTATTGAAAATATCCGGGTGATTCCAGACAATATCCATTGCAGCCAAAGCTCCCAGTGAAAAGCCGGCAAAGGCCTTCTCATTAAAAATATATCCTGAATAAATAGTATTAATATAAGGAAGCAATTCCTTAACAATAAAAGAAGTATATGCAGCTGCTTTATCGCCCCTGCCTTTATAATCGGGATGACCCGCCACTCCATACTCCCGTTTTCTCTCTCTTCCGCAATGGATACCCACGGAAAGAAGAGTCCCAGTAATTTCATTTGCGGTATAAAGCTTATCGACAATATGGCTATAGCCCATTTTTTCCAGGTCCTGACCGTCATTTACCAGAAGCAGCTGTATTGCCTGGCTTTCGCTGATATTTTGGGGAATATAAAAATCCAATACTACTTCCCGGGAAAGAAATGCTGAGAGGATTGATCTTTTCTTTATCAGAATATCGGATTTATCCGCAGTTTGCATGACTCCAAAAATAAGGATTTCAATAAAGCGGCAATGCCCGGAATTCAATAGCTTAATTTGTTTATTTGCCCCCGACAAGATAGATTTGACCAAAGCCGTTCTGGCAAATTGAAAGGACAATTGATGCGGCTGAAATTTTTAATCCCTTAAAATTTGTTTATGAAGAAAATTGGAATTCTCCACGGTAAAGAACGTTCATTTCCTGAAGCTTTTGTGGCAAGGGTCAACAGTAAAAATGTACCCGGTATTATGGCCGAACCTGTACGTATTGACAAAGCAATGCAGGGTGTCGATAGCGGCTATGCAGTAATATTTGACCGCATTTCGCAAGATGTGCCTTTCTACAGAACATGGCTTAAAAATGCAGCAGTGACAGGTGCAGCAGTAATCAACAACCCCTTTTGGTGGAGTGCTGACGATAAATACTTTAACAACTGCCTGATGACAAAAGTGGATGTCCCTGTACCTAAAACAGCCATTATTCCTTCGCGGGATTTGCCTGATGACACCTCAGAGGAATCATTCAGAAATCTTGCATATCCGCTTGACTGGGATAGTATTTTTAAATATGTCGGGTTCCCTGCCTATATGAAACCCTTTGCCGGTGGTGGATGGAAACATGTTTACAAGATTAAGGACGCTGAAGACTTTTTTACCAAACACAGTGAAACAGGTCAACTGGTAATGCTGTTGCAGGAAGAAATTGTTTTTACTGAATATTACCGTTGTTATTGTATTGGCGGCAAGTATGTCCGCATCATGTCGTATGAGCCACACAACCCGCATCATTTACGTTATGTGGCCGACTGGAAGCCTTCTGCAGAAAAAATACAACTGATGACCGATATTGTTCTCCGCATCAATATGTACCTGGGTTATGATTTTAATACAGTGGAACTGGCTATAAGAGATGGCGTTCCTTATGCCATTGATTTTTGTAATCCTGCCCCTGATGCTGACAGGCATAGCGTGGGTGAAGAAAATTTTGAGTGGGTGGTGGAAACAGTAGCCAACTATTCCATTGAAAAAGCTATGGCCCATAAAGATGGTGAGGACAATCTTACCTGGGGTGAATATGTGAGAAGGGGGTCAAATAAACAAAGTCTTATCTGATAAATACTGTTTTATCCTTATGGCAACACTTAATTACAAAACCTTTACTTTGGGAGTGGAAGAAGAATACATGGTGCTTGACCCAAAGACCTTTGAGTTGAAAAGCCATGAGCAAAAAATTGTACAGGAAGGGCAAAAAGCCATCAAGGATAAAGTAAAAGCTGAAATGCACCAGGCCGTGGTGGAAGTGGGTACTGACATCTGTGCAGATATTGATGAAGCGTACAACGATGTTTCTGACTTACGTAAAACAATCGCAGGGATAGCTGACAGTCTCGGTTTTGCAATGGGCGCCGCCGGCACTCATCCTTTTAGCCATTGGGAAAGTCAGTTGATAACTGACCATATCCGTTACAGTGAAATAGTGAATGAATTGCAGGAAGCGGCCAGAAGTAATTTGATTTTCGGCCTGCATGTGCATGTAGGAATGGAAAGCCGTGAAATGGCCAACCATATTGCCAACAGCACAAGGTATTTTCTGCCGCACATATTCGCACTTAGCACCAACTCGCCGTTCTGGGAAGGCAGGATGACAGGCTACAAATCTTTCCGCACAAAAGTGTTTGATAAGTTCCCCCGCACCGGCATACCCGATGCTTTTGAAAGTATAGAGGCTTATGATAACTATGTAAAACTGTTGATAAAAACCAATTGCATTGATAATGCCAAAAAAATATGGTGGGACCTGCGGGTGCATCCTTTTTTTAATACAGTCGAGTTCCGTGTTTGTGATATACCGTTAACGGTGGATGAAACAATTACTCTTGCTGCTATGTTCCAGGCTGTGTGTGCAAGGATATATATGCTGCGTTCCAAGAATTTAAACTTCATCCAATACTCAAAGGCCTTGCTGAATGAAAATAAATGGCGGGCCAGCCGCTATGGAGTGGATGGATACCTGATTGATTTTGGAAAAGAAGAAGAAGTGAATACAAGGGCATTGATATATGAGCTACTCGATTTTCTTGACCCTGTTCTTGACCATCTTGGCAGCCGCCACCGGGTAGCTTATGTAAATAAAATGCTGGAGAACGGCACCGGAGCCGACCGGCAGTTGGCCGTGTTTGAAAAATCAAAAAACCTTGCAGAAGTAGCCAAATATATTAATAGCCAGTATTTGATAGGTATATAATTTATCCTGTTTCACTACCATAATTTACCTTTTTGTTCCTTCCATCAAGTTCTGTATATTCATTTATCCATTCGCAGACAATCCTGATATCCCCCCAAGACCCCCTCCCGTTTTGTTCATTTAAAAAAAATAATTATGTTCCGCAATCTGAAGATGTATCTCATCTTTGCAGCTATTGTTGGCGTTTCTTTGGTATTGATATTAAATAAGCTGGCCGTATATGGCCTTATCGTTTTCGCTGTTGGCTCTGTAGCCATGGGTGCTTATCATTTGCTCAAAAAAACAGAAAGATGATGAGATACACAATTTGAAAACACAACTGAAAGAAAGCGACAAAACCACTACCTCGCTGAAAAGTGAGCACACCGAACTGCGGAACCGCAAACTCAACATCTTCGAGATAAAAAGTGTGGTGGACCTCAGTCTCATGGAAGTGAACACCAACTTCACAAGAGTATGGAATGAAAAAATTGAACAGGATAAAAAAAAGATCCGTTTTCTCGGTGCTTTGCAGGTGAGCATAGTAGCCAAGTACGGCCTCGATCTGAAAGACCTTCAGGTAAAATTCAATGAAGAAAAAAAGAGCTAACCGTAGCCAACATTAATCCGAAATTTCTTTCTTTCTCTGATCTATATTACGACTGGAAAATTGCAGAGGTAATGGAATAAGTAGTACCACTTATCGGGGAGAAACACTGGGCTACCACTAAAGACCTTGAGGCGATGAATAGCGAAATGAAAGAAAATTACTGCAAACGCATCAATGAAGAGGTAAAAACGGTCCTGCAGAAATGGAATGGGTACTAACCCCCTTAAAAAAACAGGTAGCTGGTGCGCTGGAACTGATGCTCGGCGCTAATGGTAGAAAAATTAAAATCGTTGAGAAGTTTGACGACTCTTTTCAGACGCTGAAAGAATTAGGAGGTAAGGATGAGAACTGAGAGCCAGTTTGCTTAATTTACTTCAGCTCAAACCCTTCCAGGAATTTGGTATTGAAATCGCCGCTGCGAAAACGTTCGTCCTGCATTAGTTGCAGATGGAAAGGAATGGTTGTTTTTACTCCTTCAATTACATATTCACTTAATGCCCGGTACATGGTCTGAATGGCTTCCTGTCTTGTTTGGGCAACAGCAATGAGTTTACCGATCATTGAATCATAACATGGGGGTATAACATACCCTGCATAAACATGGCTGTCTACTCTTACGCCATGTCCACCGGGTTGATTGAGTGAAGTGATCCGCCCGGGTGATGGTCTGAAATCATTATATGGGTCTTCAGCATTGATGCGGCATTCAATGGCATGCATTTGTGGTATATAATCTCTACCTGAGATCTTTTGCCCTCCTGCTATCAGTATTTGTTCTTTTATCAGATCAAAGTTGATCACCTCTTCTGTCACACAATGCTCCACTTGTATCCGTGTGTTCATTTCCATGAAATAAAAGTTGCGGTGCTTATCCACGAGGAATTCAATAGTGCCGACACTTTCATAGTTAATAGCCCTTGCTGCTTTCTTTGCTGCCTCACCCATTTTATGCCGGAGTTCAGCAGTCATAAATGGCGAAGGAGATTCTTCTACAAGCTTCTGGTGACGGCGTTGAATAGAGCAATCCCTTTCACTAAGATGGCAAACAGTTCCGTATTGGTCACCGGCCAATTGTATTTCTATATGGCGGGGTTCTTCTACAAACTTTTCCATATATATGCCATCATTCTTAAAAGCAGCAGCAGCTTCTGCTTTTGCGGTATTATAAGCCCTTTCCATGTCGGCCTCTTCCCATACAATACGCATCCCCTTTCCTCCTCCTCCCGCCGTGGCTTTTAAAATAATTGGATAACCCATGCTTTTTGCAAGCCCATTTGCTTCATCCAGGCTTTGCAACAATCCTTCACCTCCGGGCACCACAGGTACACCAGCTTTGATCATGGTCTCCTTTGCCGTGATCTTATCGCCCATTGCGTTGATCATTTCGGGAGTAGGTCCAATAAATTTTATCTCATGATCATTACATATCTGGGAAAATTTAGCATTCTCGGCCAGGAATCCATAGCCCGGATGAATGGCATCAGCGTTGGTGATCTCTGCTGCTGCCATCAGGTGAGCAATATTCAGGTAGGAGTCGGCGCTTTGCGGCTTTCCGATACAAACAGCTTCATCAGCAAACTTTACATGTAAACTGTCTCTATCAGCAGTTGAATAAACAGCGACGGTTTTGATGCCCATCTCTCTTGCTGTGCGGATAACTCTTAATGCAATTTCACCTCTGTTAGCTATCAGTATCTTTTTAAACATCATTTTATATTTGAAAACAGGTAATTAAAAAAGTTCATAGCACATGATTCATGGACAAACATGAACTATTAGCCATGAACTATAAGCTGTTTATGCAGGTTCTACTAAAAAAAGTGGCTGATCGTATTCAACCGGAGAAGCATCTTCCACCAACACTTTTACGATCTTCCCTTTTACTTCGCTTTCAATTTCATTGAACAGCTTCATGGCCTCTATGATACAAACTACCTGCCCGGTAGTAATATCACTGCCTACCTCTACAAAATTTGGTTTGTCCGGAGTGGGCCGGCGATAGAATGTGCCAATCATCGGGCTTTTAATTGTGACCAGGTTTGCTGCACTGGAATCTGCAGCTTTTGGCTTGTCGATCGCAGGTTGTTGCTGAGTTGCACCAGACGGTTGCAGAGCAGCCAATTGAACCGGAGCGGCTTGCAAAGGTGCAGCAGAAACTACCTGTGTCGTATGCTCCACCTTCTGTTTTATTGTAACCCGGAAATCTTTTTGCTCTATTGTAAGTTCACCAATATTCGATTTGTTGACCATCTTGATCAACTCCTGAATTTGTTTGAAATCCATGTTTTTCAATTTAGGGAGTGTTTTGGTTTAGTGACCCCGCAGCGGTTTGTAGCGGAGGGTCTAAGGTAATAAAATCAAAATCAGAAATTCAATGATTTTTCATTGAATTTGGGTAATAATGGAGCAAAATGCCTAGAAAAAACCCCAAAACAGGATGATTTGGGCCATTTTATAATAAAATCAAAAATCATTCTTTTACCCTTTCCACATATTCCCCTGTTTTGGTGTTGATGCGGATAAGTTCCCCTTCATTTACAAAAAGAGGTACTCCCACGGTGGCTCCGGTTTCAAGAGTTGCAGGCTTTAATGTACGGGTGGCAGTATCACCCCGAAGACCTGGTTCAGTGTAAGTGACCAATAAAGCGATCTTATCAGGGAGTTCTGCTCCCAGCACCTGGTTATTATCGGTATTAATAAGCACCCCTACTTCCTGTCCTTCTTTCAGGTATTGTGGGGCGTCAATGGTTGGTTCCTGCAATGCTACCTGTTCAAAGGTCTCATTGTCCATAAAATTATACCCTGTATCATCCTTATAAAGGAACTGATAATATCGTCTTTCCACCCTTACAGGAAAAATAGTATCACCTGAGTTCCATGTTTTTTCAATGCTGCGGTTATTATCCACTCCTTTCAGCTTTGCCCAAACTTTGGCTGCCGCACGGGCTGTCTTGTTTTCACCAAACTCAACCACACTGTACAGGCTCCCATCAAGATTGATGATCAAACCACGGCTTATGTCTGCTGTATTTGCCATATTCTAATAATTTTTTGAGGCCGCAAAGATAAGGCTGAATTGGTGCATGACAAAAGGGAAAAGGAAGCAATTTTAGCCGCAGAACAACCCTGTATAAACAGTTTGTGTCAACTGAAGGCTGAATATTTATAATTAATATCTTTTCTTTAAGCTATGAGAAAATATCTTTTCCTGTTAGGCATTTTGATAGTCTCAGTTCCGGGGCTCACACAAGCGGATACTATACAACCTCCTCACAAAAAATTTCCTTTTTTCCCGCCAGTTAAATTGCTATTGCCCGATAGTGTTACATCCTTCACCAAAGAGGATCTCCCAAATAAGAAAGGAATCCTGCTGATGGTCTTCAGTCCCATGTGTGAGCATTGCCAGCATGAAACAGAGGAACTGCTGAAAAATATAGACAGGTTTCATAATGTCAATATTATAATGGCTTCCCCGTCACCTTTTGATTCCATGATGAAATTCCGGAATAGATACGGACTGGCTCAATACGGTAACATCATCATGGGACATGATACACAATTTTTCCTTCCTGCATACTATGATATTCACAATCTTCCTTTCCTTGCTTTTTATGATAAAAAAAGAAAGCTTATTTCAGTATTTGAGGGCAATATGTCCATGGATAAAGTGTTGAAAGAATTGAACAAATAAAACGACATATCAGAAGATAACAACCCTGTTTCTGCTACCTTTGCCGGCGAATAAAATTCTTGAATCTATAAATCATCACTAATGAAAATTACTGTTGTAGGCGCAGGTGCAGTAGGCGCCACCGCTGCTGATAATATTGCCCGTAAAGAATTGGCAACCGAACTGGTCCTGCTTGATATCAAAGAAGGCCTTGCGGAAGGCAAAGCACAGGATATGATGCAAACCTCCACCCTGCTGGGTTTTGATACCCGCATCAGCGGCAGCACCAATGACTATGCAAAAACGGCTAACAGCGATGTGGTCGTCATCACATCCGGTATTCCCCGCAAGCCGGGCATGACGAGGGAAGAACTCATTGGTACCAATGCAGGAATTGTAAAAGGCGTTTGCGAAAATATTTTAAAGCATTCGCCCAATGCTATCATCATCGTCATTAGCAACCCAATGGATACAATGACCTACCTGGCATTGACATCAACTGGTTTGCAAAAGAATCGCATCATCGGTATGGGTGGCATACTTGATAGTTCAAGGTTCAAATATCAATTGAGCCAACGCCTCGGTTGTAGTCCCGCTGATCTTAACGCTGTTGTTGTCGGTGGTCATGGTGATACTACCATGATCCCATTGATCCGTCTTGCAACATGGAACAGCACACCTGTTACGAACTTCTTATCTGCTGAGCAGCAGACACAGGTGGTGAACGATACTATGGTTGGCGGAGCAACTCTCACCAAACTTTTGGGCACTTCTGCCTGGTATGCACCCGGCGCTGCAGGTGCTGCATTGGTGGAAGCGATTGTAAGAGATGAAAAGAAATTGTTTACTTGTTGTGTGGCGCTGGATGGCGAGTATGGGCAAAAAGATATTTGCCTTGGCGTGCCTGTTATCATCGGCCGCAATGGCTGGGAAAAGATAATTGACTTTAAACTCAACGAAACCGAACAAGCCACCTTCAACAAAAGTGCCGATGCTGTGAAGAGTATGAATGATGTGCTGAAGACTTTATGAGATTCATTTTCTAACTAATGCGAAAGCCTTTCAACCTGAAAGGCTTTTATTTTTGAATGAGATAGCAATATCGACCCAACCTCCCCTCAAAATCAAAAGGCGTTGTAACTCTTGTTATATCTTTTATATTAACAGCCTTTATCTTCTCTTTCACTAACTCAAACTTCCTGTAATTCGTACTGAAATAAAGCAGGCCTCCTTCCTTTAGTCCCTTCAGGCAATCATTGATAAGTTGTACATGATCCCTTTGTATGTCAAGGAAATCCTTCATTCGCTGACTATTGCTGAAAGTAGGCGGGTCCATTACGATCAGGTCAAAATAACCGGCAGGAATAGTTCTTAGCCACTGCAGCACATCAGTTTGAACATACCTGTATTTAGCAGAGTCGGTAAAGTTATTTATCTTCATATTTTTCTCTGCCCATTGTAAATATGTTTTTGAAAGATCAATTGTTACTACTTCTGATGCTCCGCCTGCAGCTGCATACACTGAGAAAGAACCAGTGTATGCAAACAGGTTCAATACTTTCTTTCTCTTGCTCTGCTCTCTCAGCATCTGCCTGGTAATTCGATGGTCCAAAAACAAACCTGTATCTAAATAGTCACTAAGATTCACAATAAATTTCAGTTCGCTTTCTTCAACGATAATTTCATTTTCGGATAGCGGAGAATCTTCGTTAAGCCTCCCCCTTGAAGGGAGGTTTGGTGGGGGCCCCACTCGTTGATATTGCCCCAGTCTCCCGGGTTTTCGCTGTCGCAGTTTCAAATAAATATTCTTCTTGGTCACAGTAAGCACTTCCGACATCACTGATATACTTTCCTCCATCCAACCCTCATGTTCTTCTTCCGTCATCCCATGCCGGCGTTTATATTCCGATACATACAGTTTATCGCCATATATTTCGATACAAAAGGGAAACTCCGGCAGATCATGGTCATACAGCCGGTAGCAACTTACTCCCAGGTGCTTTGCCTGCTTGCCAAGATGACGATATACTTTCGTTAATCTGTTCCGGAACATTATAAAATTATCTTTTTTCAACAGCTGGCAAATTTTTAGGAGATTTATAACCCCAAATATCAACCTTAAACCTTAAACCTTAAACCTTAAACCTTAAACCCTAAACCTTCGTGTATGCAATCGTTGACATAGAAACCACCGGCGCTTATGCAGCAGCCAACAGCATTACCGAAATATCCATTCATGTGTTTGACGGGGAAAGAGTGACGGAAAAATTTGAGACCCTTATCAATCCCGGGCAGCCTATCCCCCGCTACATAACTGCCATGACGGGTATTACAGATACCATGGTGGCCAATGCCCCTGCATTTGATGAAGTGGCAGAAAAAATTTTCTCCATCCTGAATGATAAGATATTCATTGCGCACAGTGTAAACTTTGATTATTCCTTTATCAAAAGTCATTTAAAAGAATCAGGTTTTGATCTAAATGCAAAAAAGCTTTGCACAGTAAGGCTGAGCCGGAAAATATTTCCTGGTTATCCTTCCTATGGCCTGGGAAAGATTTGTGACGCATTAAACATCGCCATCAACGACCGGCATCGTGCCGGAGGTGACACGGAAGCCACGGTTAAACTGTTTCAGCTATTGCTTCAAAATGATAAAGAAGGCCATATACAAAAAAGCCTGCAACGCAATTCAAAGGAATGGATCCTGCCTCCCAATGTTCCCAAAGAACATTTTGATGCACTACCTTATACACCAGGGGTCTATTATTTTCACAACGAAAAGGGTAAAGTAGTGTATGTAGGTAAAGCCACTAATATCCGCTACCGGGTCAACAGTCATTTCAGCAATAATTCCGAAAGCAGGCAGAAGCAAAATTTTATGCGGAATGTGCATGTGATCAGCTACAAAGAATGTGGCACTGAACTGATGGCCTGTATTCTGGAATCAGCCGAAATAAAACAACGCTGGCCCGTTTTTAATTCCTCACAAAAAAGATGGGAAGATGTGTATGGCATATTTGTATATAAAGATCAGAATGGTTACCAGCGGCTGGCCATTGATAAGAACAGGAAAAGATTAAACCCGGTTTACAGCTTTCATTATATGGTTGACGGGCATGCTATTCTCCGCAAACTGATCAAAGACTATAAGCTCTGTCCAAAGCTCTGCTTTATGCAGACAGATAATGCTGCATGCGAAGGCATGAATGAAGGATATTGCAGGGGCGCCTGTGAACACAAAGAAAAAGTTGCTGCCTACAACAAAAGGATTCAAAAAGCAATTGACTCCCTTCGGTCACAGCCATCATATGCTATAATTGATAAAGGAATAACCAATGATGACCGTTCCTGTATTTTAATATTGGACGGGAAATTTTATGGAATGGGTTATATCCCGGCAGATGCACAGATACACGATATTGAAAACCTGAAAGACTATGTCACCGTTTATAAAGAGAACAGCTATATCCGCAACCTTGTAACCGGTTATGCAGCCCGTTTCCCGGCAAAAGTGTTAAGGCTTGAAACCACAGCTTCACTTGCTAATGATTAATCAAGCCATTCAAAATTCTCATCCAGCGGTATTTGCCCGAAGATTGTCGCTATCTCAGCAGGAGGAACAAACAGTTTTCGTTCTGCCACATTCAGCCATGCTCCATCAATGGTAATAACAGCACAAAGCGTATCATTATCCTTTTTTATCTCATGAACGATCGACCAGCGGGAATAATCTTTCTTCCCCTTTGCTAACTTCAGATCGATCTTCACCGTGTCGCCATATCTTATTTCCTTCCGGAAAATGCATTCCTCCCTGAAAATAACAGGGCCAAACTGCAGACGCTGCATCATGGTTGCTGTCAAACCCCTTGCTTCGAGGAAATTTAAACGGCACATGGCGGCCCAGTCATAAAAAACTGAATGGCGGATATGAAAGTTGGAGTCAATATCTGACCATCGTACCTGTATAGGCAACACAAAAGGGTCCATAATTAACAGCTTTAAAGGTCGAAATTAAATGATTGAAGGTAGCCGAATTAGCCTGCCAACCTGTATTTTTAACCCTCAATTCAAAAACTCATGAAGAAACTATTTTTTCTATCTGCTTTGCTAGCAGCGATGAATATTGTAAATGCACAGCCAGTTAAACCAACGGTAAGCAAGACAACCATTCCCATGAAGACTATGCTGGACTCCGCCAGCTATGCAGTGGGTTTAAGTGTAATAAATTTCTATAAGCAGCAGGGAATTACAAAACTTAACAGCTCCATGGTAATAAAAGCTATGAATGATGTGCTGACAGGAAAGAAACCCTTGCTGGATGATGCAGCATCAAATACGGTATTGAATAATTTCATGATGGCATTACAGGCTGCAAAATCAAAACCCCGTATTGATTCAGGTATTGCCTTTCTTGCAAAAAATAAAATTCGTAAGGAAGTAAAGGTTACAGCCAGCGGCTTGCAATATGAGATTTTACGGGATACTGCAGGACCAAAACCTGTAGCTACCGATAGTGTCACCTGTCATTATAAAGGCACATTACTGAACGGGACAGTTTTTGACAATTCGTATGACCGTGGCCAGCCGATCACTTTCTCGCTGGGAGGTTTCATAAAAGGATGGAGCGAAGGCCTGCAACTGATGAGTGTAGGTTCAAAATACAAATTCTATATTCCCTATACTTTGGGCTATGGCCCCTCAGATTATGGCCCAATACCCGGTGGTTCAATGCTTACCTTTGAAGTAGAACTGCTGGACATAAGAAAACCGGCAGATCACTAAAATAAATCTGATGATGCGCAGGGTTGAAGCCTCAATAGAGATACAAAAACCTGCGTCAGGTATATTTGATGCCTTCACCTGAGGGTCATTCTTACTGGTTTGGATTGAATCGGGCTTTTCTAAAAAGGAGTAGTGGGAGGCTGATAATTAAATCAGGGCACTGAAGTAATCAGCATTTTCCAGTTATGCAAGCCTTTTGTAGTTATTTTTTGACAGACAAGCTCTTATTTACCCATTCCAGAGCTATTTCAAACTGTTCTGCCTCTGTCAGGTAAGTATTATCCAGCACAAGGGCATCCGTGGCCTTTCGTAAAGGGCTTACTTCCCGGTGGGAGTCAATATAATCCCTCATTTCAAGGTTATTTTTCACCTCTTCTACAGTGATGTTGGGGTTTTTTGCATACAGCTCTTTAAACCGTCTTTCTACCCTTACGGCATTATCTGCTGTCATGAAGATCTTTAATTCGGCCTTTGGAAAAACGACAGTGCCTATATCCCTGCCATCCATTAGAATCCCCTTTTTAGCGCCCATTTTTTGCTGCTGTGCCACAGCGAACTCCCTTACCTCCCTGATGGCGGCCACATCACTTACCTTTTTGGCCACTACCAGCTCACGGATCAGGTATTCAACATTTTCTCCATTCAGGTATATTTCACCCAGCCTTGTCTTTTCATTCATGACAAATTCAAGTTCTATACTTTTTAAAATTTTTTTCACTTCTTTTTTATCGGCCCAGTCAGTATTATTCCTCAGGAAATACAAAGTGATGGCACGGTACATAGCGCCACTGTCGACATACAAATAGCCCAGCTTTTTGGATAATTGTTTGGCAAGGGTACTCTTGCCGCAACTGCTCCAGCCGTCAATGGTTATAATGATCTTTTTGCCCATATAAGGGCAAAAGTAAAAAGCCCCGCTGAAATATCAGCAGGGCCGGAGTGTTTATTCCATCACTCCATTTCCAGTTCACAGAAATTAGTTTATGCTTTCGACTTTTGTTCCACCTTCTTTTTTAAAGAAAAAACCAGCTTACTGTTTTCCTTATCCAGATCGGCTATCAGTACATCGCCTGCTTTTACATTCATATTCAGTATTTCCTCGGCAAGCGGGTCTTCCAAGTATTTCTGAATGGCCCGGTGCAATGGCCTTGCTCCAAACTGCACATCATATCCTTTTTCTGCAAGGAAAGATTTGGCCTCTTCGGTCAGTTCGAGACTGAAACCAAGATTAGTCAGCCGCTTCATCACACCTTTCATCAGTATATCAATGATGCTGAAAATATGGTCTTTGCTGAGGCTGTTGAAAATAACCACATCATCAATCCTGTTCAAAAACTCAGGCGAAAATGTTTTCTTTAAGGCTTTTTGAATCACCGCTTTGTTCGCTTCATCTTCATTTTCTACTCTTGCTGAAGTGGCGAACCCTACTCCTGCACCAAAATCTTTCAACTGGCGCACACCAATATTTGATGTCATGATGATGGTAGTATTTTTGAAATCAACTTTCCTGCCCAAGCCATCTGTCAATTGACCATCATCCAACACCTGTAATAATATATTATAGATATCGGGGTGAGCTTTTTCAATTTCATCGAGAAGGATAACGCTGTATGGCTTGCGACGTACCCTTTCTGTCAATTGACCGCCTTCCTCATAACCCACATATCCTGGGGGTGCACCGATCAACCGACTCACAGTAAATTTTTCTATGTATTCACTCATGTCAATTCGAATAAGTGAATCCTCAGAATCGAACATATATCTGGCTAAAGCTCTTGCCAACTCTGTTTTGCCAACTCCCGTTGGGCCAAGGAAAATAAAAGTGCCTATTGGCTTTTTAGGGTCTTTTAGACCCACCCTGTTCCGCTGAATGGCTTTCACTACTTTGGTAATGGCTTCATCTTGTCCGATCACCATGGCTTTCATGTCTTCAGCCATCTTGCGGAGCTTTTCTGTTTCTGCCTCTACCATCCGCTTCAATGGAATACCGGTCATCATGCTCACCACTTCAGTAATGTCTTCTTCGCCGATCGGGAAACGCTTATGCTTGCTTTCTTCCTCACATTCAGCTTTTGCTTTTTCCAGTTGTTCTTGTAATCTTTTTTCAGTATCTCTTAGTGAAGCTGCTTCTTCAAATTTCTGACTCTTCACCACTTTGTTCTTTTCAACCTTTACATCTTCAATTTTCTTTTCAAGATCAACAATATTCTGAGGCACATTAATATTTTTCAAGTGCACTCTTGCACCTACTTCATCCATGACATCAATAGCTTTATCCGGAAGCAGGCGGTCGGTTACATAGCGATCACTCAGTTTCACACAGGCATCTATTGCTTCCTGGTCATAATTTACATTGTGATATTCTTCGTACTTGGATTTGATATTATTCAGTATCTGGATAGTTTCTTCCACACTCGGAGGGTCTATCATCACTTTCTGAAAACGGCGATCCAAAGCCCCGTCTTTTTCGATATACATCCTGTATTCATCCAGAGTGGAAGCTCCGATGCATTGCAGTTCTCCTCTTGCCAGCGCAGGCTTAAAAATATTACTGGCATCCAGCGAGCCGCTGGCTCCACCAGCACCCACTATTGTATGCAATTCGTCAATGAACAGGATAACATCACGGTTCTTCTCCAGTTCATTCATGATGGCTTTCATTCTTTCTTCAAACTGGCCACGGTATTTTGTTCCGGCCACCAATGCAGCAAGATCAAGCGAGATCACTCTCTTATCAAATAAACCCCTTGATACTTTTCTCTGAACGATACGCAAGGCGAGTCCTTCCACGATGGCGGTTTTACCCACACCGGGTTCGCCAATCAATATTGGATTATTCTTTTTTCGGCGTGAAAGTATCTGCGAAACTCTTTCTATTTCTCTTTCCCGGCCAACAATGGGATCCAATGCGCCCAGTTCGGCCATCTTGGTGATGTCTCTCCCAAAATTATCCAACACAGGAGTTTTGCCTTTAGCAGCACCCCGCTGCTTAATGCCTTTGGATGATGAATATTTTTTTTCTTCATCAAAATCATCGTCATTCTCATCGGTGTATTCAGCATGGGGGTCATTTGATTTTACTATTCCCAGTTCCTGCCGGAAACGATCATAATCCATATCAAACTGATTTAAAATCTGTGTAACAATATTTTCCTTGTTCTTTAAAATAGAAAGCATCAGGTGTTCTGTTTCCACTGTAGCACTTTTCAAGGCCTTGGCTTCAAGCACAGTTACCCTTATCACTTTTTCTGCCTGTTTGGTCAATGGCAGGCTGTTGATATTCGCAATATTTTTTCCGGTCTTGTCTTTCACCGCTAACTCGATCTCTTTGCGAAGTTCATAAAGGTCAACATTGAAACTTTTCAAGATACGGACTGCTGTATTATCTCCTCCCCTTATCAACCCCAGCAAAAGATGCTCGGTGCCGATAAAATCATTTCCGAGTCTTAAAGCCTCCTCCCTGCTGAACGAGATGATGTCCTTAACCTGTGCCGAAAAATTATTATCCATTTTTAGATAATTGGTTGTGATACAATATTAACAAATAAATTTGGTTCCGGTTCCCCCGTAATTATAAACGGAATGTTGATAATTTAAGTTGTTTGAGGCTGATCATTTTAGCACTTTTCCAATTCACGAACCGGAGCAGGTCTCAATCAAGCTAAACTCGTAGATATGCAGGTCAAAACTGATACCAAAGAAAAATTTCATGTCGTTACCCTTCCCAGGCCTTCTCTTTCTGCTACAATGACAGACGAGCTGGCCGGTTGTTTACTTCCTTACCTGCAAAATGACATTAAAAACCTGGTGGTAATTTTTAAAGACATTCAGGATATTGATATAGCTGCCGCCGAAAAATTGGTTTACATACAACAACGGTTTTATGAGAACAGCGCTTCATTTGTAATTTGCGAATTGCGGAAAGAAGTGGAAGAATTTCTTGATCAGAATGAACTCCTTGAAATGATGAATGTCACGCCCACTCAAAGTGAAGCATGGGATATTGTGCAGATGGAAGAGATCGACAGGGAGATGATGGATGGAGAAGAGTGATGCTGGTTGCTGGTTGCTGGTTGCTGGTTGCTGGTTACTCATAACATCATACGTTTTTTGAAACTTGAGCAGCTAAAAACTATTTAGATAAGTCTTTAAGGCGGTTGTTGGCAGGTTTGCTGTGGAAAACTTTTTTCTGCTTTTGAACAGACCAGTGACCAGTATCCAAAAACCAGTAACCAGTATGTTCGCTGTCACTATCCTGGGAAATAATTCTGCAGTACCGGCTTTTAACCGGCACCCCACCAGCCAGGTGCTGACACACGATGGGAGTAATTACCTGGTGGATTGTGGTGAAGGCACCCAGATACAGATGATCAATTTTAAGATCCGACGCAGTAAAATCTCTCACATTTTCATCTCTCATCTTCATGGCGATCATTATTTCGGATTGATTGGACTGATAACCAGTTTTGGTTTGCTGAATCACCAGCAGGAATTACATGTGTTCGGGCCGGGCCCATTGAAAGAAATAATAGAGCTTCAATTAAAAGTGGCCGATACTAAATTGCCTTACCAACTACACCTGCATACTATCACTAAGGCCGATACACTTTTAGATACTGAAAAGCTCAGCGTTAAATGTTTCCGCACTAACCATCGCATCGAATGTTACGGTTTTGTATTTACTGAAAAAAAGCAACCGAGAAGACTTGACCCTGACAAGGCAAAAGAATATGAAATACCAATGGTCTTTTATGAAAGGCTGAAAGATGGAGAGGATTATACCCGCAAAGATGGAACAATTGTAAAGAATGAGTGGGTGACGGAAGCTGCCGAACCGGGGAAAAAATATGCTTTCTGTGCCGATACAAAATATGATGAATCGCTGATTCAGCATATCGAAGGGGCAGATATGATCTATCATGAAACCACTTATCTTGATAATCTTCGTGAGAGAGCTGAAAGCCGTTTTCACTCAACCAGTAAACAGGCTGCAGCGCTGGCCAAAAAAGCAGGAGTAAAAAAATTACTTATCGGGCATTTCAGCAGCAAGTATGACACACTGGAGGAATTTGAAAGAGAAGCAAGAGAAATTTTTCCAGATACCGAACTGGCGTTGGAGGGAACTGCTTACATTGTTTAGTTCATAATTCGATTTGACATGATAAGGCTGTGCCAAAGCTGGCATAAGACAGATGGTAACAATTGCTGCACAGAGAACAAAACGATGAAGTGTGCGACGCAAGGGACGATGATAGTAGCAATAAAGCTGGTTACAAAATATTTCTACTGACAAAAGGCTATTGACTATGGACTAACGACTCTCTTCCTAAACTTCCTCCCAAAATCCCATCTTCCCGAATTTTTCTATCCGGTCAGCCACTCTTTTTGCAGGGTCGATGGCTTTCAGTTCTTTTATCACAGGAATCAAATAGTCTTTCAGTATCTGAGCTGATTCGTTGTAGTCCCAATGTGCCCCGCCGGCAGGTTCCGGAATGATCCCGTCAACCAATCCGAAGTTCATCATCTTGTCAGCGGTCAGTTTCAATTGCTCGGCTGCCACTTCTTTTTTATCCCAGCTTCTCCATAGAATGGAAGAACAGCTTTCCGGGCTGATAACAGAATACCAGGTATTCTCCATCATAAAAACTTTATCTCCCACGCCAATTCCCAATGCACCACCACTGGCCCCTTCACCGATAATAACAACGATCACCGGGACTTTCAGTCTTATCATCTCATAAATATTGCGGGCAATGGCTTCGCCCTGTCCCCTTTCCTCTGCTTGAAGGCCGGGATAAGCGCCGGGAGTGTCAATTAAAGTAATAACAGGCTTGTTGAATTTTTCTGCCAGCTTCATCAACCGTAATGCTTTTCTATATCCTTCAGGATTTGCCATACCAAAATTCCTCATTTGTCTTGTCTTCGTATTGATGCCCTTTTGCTGCCCAATGATCATTACTGTCACTCCCGCAAGACTTGCAAATCCTCCGACCATTGCTTTATCATCCTTTACATTCCTGTCGCCGAACAATTCAACAAAACTGTCGGTCATTTTATCAATATACTTTAGCGTATAAGGCCGGTCGGGATGGCGGCTTAACTGCACCCGCTGCCAGTCGTTCAGGTCCTGAGTGATCTCTTTTCTTTTATCCAGTATTCCCTGCTCCAGTTTTTGGATAGTGTCGCCCAGGTCAAGCTTGGTTTTTTCCTGGCGATGTTTCATACTGGCTATCTCATCAATAAGGTCCTTGATCGGCTTTTCAAAATCGAGGAACTGTCGGTTGGCATCGCTGGGCATAGGCGCTGAATGAGCGGCTAAATTAAGGATTAAATGATAATGACCTGTTTGACCGGGATCAGTTGATTTTCAGTGGATAAATCAGTGAAAAACATTTGGCTGAAAAAGATGGCAGAGGTATCTTTGCCGTCCCTAATAATTGAACGGCTTACGAATGATTTTTAGGTGTTGGATCGGTAGTTCAGTTGGTTAGAATGCCGCCCTGTCACGGCGGAGGTCGCGGGTTCGAGTCCCGTCCGGTCCGCAAAAGTCTCTGAGTTCCCGGAGACTTTTTTTATACCTGTCTTCTAACACCATGGATACATTTTTTCTCTCTTATCTGCTTATTACTATCTACTCCTCAGGTAAGGTATCCATCCAAAAATCACCAAGGTTCATAAAGCAAGAAGTGATAATGAATACGAGCCTGATTAACCAGTTAACCAATTAACTAACCAACCTCCCGTATCTTTGATGATTAATAAATTGTTATGCTCAAAATCGGCGTGTTTGGGGTGGGTCACCTGGGAAAATTTCACCTGAATAACTGGAAAGAGATACCCGGTACCGAATTGCTGGGTTTCTATGACCCGCACGATGAGACTGCAAAAAATGTGTCCGAAAAATACCAGCTCCCCCGGTTTTTGGATGCCGATGCATTGATGGATGCCTGTCATGTGATAGATGTGGCGGCACCCACCAATTATCATTTTGAACTCTGCGAAAAAGCCATCAAAAAAGGCAGGCATGTATTTGTAGAAAAACCTTTGGCCAATACGATGGAAGAAGCTAGGCTCCTGGTAAAACTTGTCAAAGAATCAGGTGTTAAACTCCAGGTAGGCCATGTGGAAAGGTTCAACCCCGCATTTCTTGCCATTAAAGACATGCCGCTGAACCCCATGTTCATTGAAGTACACAGGCTGGCTCAGTTTAACCCCAGGGGAACTGAAGTGAGTGTGATACTCGATCTGATGGTACATGATATCGATATCATCCTGAGTCTTGTAAAAAGTGATGTAAAAAATATTTCTGCCAGCGGAGTGGGTGTGATGACAGAGACACCGGATATTGCTAATGTCCATATAGAATTTCATAATGGTTGCGTAGCCAATCTCACCAGTAGTCGCATATCCCTGAAAAAAATGCGGAAGATCAGATTGTTTCAAAAGGATTCTTATATCGGCATTGACTTTCTGAACAAAAAAACTGAAATTATCAAACTAAAAGAGCCGGCAGATTCAAATGTATTTGCATTTGACATTGAGACGCCTTCCGGGAAAAAGACCATTGCCATGGCAAACCTCGTTATCCCGGAAATAAATGCCATTAAAGAAGAACTTACAGCCTTTAAAAATTCCATTCTGAACAATACCAAACCTGTTGTCTCTGAAATTGACGGGCTGATGGCGATGGATGTGGCTCACCAGATACTGGAAAAGATCGGCAACAACATTATCACCCGTTAATGCAACCGGGGAAAAAAATATCAATTGTGTGGTATGCTGTCATGGATTACATAATGGCGGCAATGGCATGGCTGCTGATTTATTTTCTGCGCAGCAATTTGATCAACGACAAAGGAGCTTACCCCATCAGCATTCAGTCTTGGCTTTTAATATTATTGATCGTTCCGGCGGGTTGACTGATCCTTTACACATTGGCAGGGAGCTATCACCGTCTTTATAAAAAATCAAGGTTGGAGGAACTTACTCTCACTTTTATCACTACGATCATAGGAAGCATTGTATTGATGATAGTTTTTGTATTGAACGACCCTCATACAGGGAATACCTATTACTATATTGCCTTTGCTTCACGGAAAAGTGTTTTTCAATACACTGATGGTGGGCAGCCAGGATAATGCTATCCGCATATTAAGAGAGACTGGGAAAAATCTTATTGATGGAGTTTACCGCTATTCAGGATTTGTAACTCCCGATAATAACGGAAAGAATGGAATACATAAACTGATCCCTAAACTGAGATCATTGGATAATCTGGAAAAGATCATTGACAGCAATGATATCAGGCTGGTAGTGCTGGCCATGGAAAAGCATGAGCAATCATTACTGGAAAAGGTCATCTTTATTTGAAATGGTTAAAGAAATAGTTCATAGCTAATAGTTCATGGTTCATAGCAGGAATATTCGGCCATGAACTATGAACCATGAACCCCGTTTTCAAGAATCCTCTCTGCGATAAGTAAATCCACCGGCCTGGTGATCTTGATATTATTCTCCTCTCCATCTACCAATGATACTTCTACACCGGAAGCTTCCACCACAGTTGCTTCATCGGTAAATTCTTCTTTATAATCCATATTGAAAGCAGGAAAAATTATCTTACTTAAAAATGTCTGTGGCGTCTGTACAAGCATGACTTTAGTCCTGTCAAATACTTTACTGCCATTTTCTGTCAATAACCTGATACTGTCTTTTGAAGTAATGACAGGGATTGCCGAACCCGTTTCCACTGCTTTGACATGGCAGCGATGAATCAATTCTGTTGAAAACAGGCAACGAACCCCGTCATGCACGAAAACAATGGATTCTTCTTCTATCAAAGCCAAACCATTTTTTACTGATTGAAACCTTGTATCGCCACCAGCAGTGATTTGAATTTTTCTTTTATCAAAATATCCGTTTACAATCTCATTACCTGTACTTAAATACTCAGAGGGGAGAACGAGAATTATTTCAAGGTCATCATAAGCTTCCAAAAAAGTTTTGATGGAGTAATAGATCACCGGCTTGCCATTCAAAAGCATGAATTGTTTGGGCAGGCTGCTTCCCATTCTTGTTCCAGCTCCTCCGGCTACTATGACGGCGTATTTTTTCACCATGCAAATGTAATGGAGGGGGGGTATTTTACTTCAATAAAAAAAAGCTGAAGTATATAAATGCTGCCATTTCTGTGTTTACCCTTAATACAGCTAAACTCAATAAAACTGCCACTTTTTAGTCTTGCAAGGATATTTCTAAGAAAAGGGCTATTAAAGGTTGCACCCTCATTCGGTGCTTCCATTATATCCCCATCAAATCCTTCTCCACCAGCTGTAGCTGTAAAACTTATGATTGAAAGACTTGTATCCGATGGGATAAGACGATCCCAGCACTCGTAACAGGCTGGACAAATTGAATCTTTTAGGAATTTGCTCCCGCAAACATTTACTTTAATATCAATATTGGGTTTACAATTTTGTGAACTTGCCTGGATCCAAAAAGATAGTATGCTTTATGTGAAAAACAGTCGCATCTCCCTGTAACGAAAAAATAAATTGTCTGTTGTTCAAATGGCTATTTATATATCAACACTTCATTAATCCCGTTACTGTTTATCACCCCCTGTACATCCCTCACTGTTAAAAACCATCGCTGCATTTCCTTTTACATCCACACCGATCATACCTCCTTCACCATCCAGTTTCAATAACTTATCATGAACAACCATATGCATCGCTTTTTCTAAAGAAAGTCCTTTGTATTCCATCAGGCAGCTTACATCATAGGGAGTAACAGCACGGATAAATGGTTCGCCATGCCCGGTGCAACTGATGGCGCAGGTCTTATTATTGGCATAAGTACCGGCCCCGATGATGGGGCTGTCTCCTACTCTCCCAAATTGTTTATTGGTCATGCCGCCGGTGCTGGTAGCAGCAGCAATATTTCCATTTACATCACAAGCCACAGCACCAACAGTTCCGAATTTCTCTTTGTTTTCAGAAGTCCCGAATGCTTTCGGGACGTAGGAGGATCTTTCCTTTACTTCTACATTATGATCCAATGCTGCTCTATCCGAGCCTTGCATCTGTTTCCATTGATTATACCTGAACTGTGAAAAGAAATATTCATCCGACTCAGTTTTTATTCCATACAGTTTTGCAAATTCATAAGCTCCTTGTCCGTTCAGTATTACATGCTCACTTTTTGTCCTAATAGTATAAGCCAGTTCAATAGGATTAGGATATTTCTCACAGCCGAAACAGCCCCTGCCATCAGTGTTTTTCCATCCATGATGGAAGCATCCATTTCCTGACTGCCATCTTTTGCAAAGACTGAACCTTCCGCATTTTTATTCAGCAGATTACTGTCATTCTCGGCAGTATTTTTTTAACTTTTGGAGCTGGTAAAATATTCCTGCTGGTTTTTGTACTTGTTAAAATATTTTTTGAAGTATTCATCAATTATGATGGGATACTTAACAAAGCAATGGCTGATCTGAAAAAAAATTCAATGGAAAAGGCTCAGTGATTCGAAGTATTCCCGGTCAAAAGACATTTATAAGTCTCCCCCTTGGGGAGATTTAGAGGGGCTTCAGGAAAGAAGTAGTTCACATTCGTTCAGCAATTTTTCTTTATCGATAGCTATTGTTCCCACCTCTTCACAAACCAATCCCCCTGCTATATTCGCCACTTCAGCCATCCGATGAACATTCTTTGATGCTGCATAGACCATGGAAGCGACTGCTATCACCGTATCCCCTGCGCCGGAAACATCGGCAATATTGCGCAGATGAGAAGGAACAATACCTTTTGTATCATGCTGCTGATAAAATACCCCTTTCTCAGAAAGAGTAATAAACGATATTTTATGATGGAGCATTTTCTGCAACTCAGCATGAATGTTCTCAAGTGTTGACAAACTTGCTTCTTCAAAAAGCATATTCAGCGCCTCTTTTACTTCCTTCAGGTTAGGTTTGAAAATATCAGCTTGCTTATAAGAGAAAAAATTCTTACGCTTTGGATCTACAGCAGTAATGACACCGACCTGTCTGCATAGCTCAATGGCATCTCTGATCAGTTTTTCAGTAAGCACACCCTTATTATAATCTTCAAAAATCATTATATCCGGATCAGCAGTTGAAATGTATGCACTGATCTTTGCAAGCAGGTTTTGTTCATCCTCTTTTTCAAGGTCACGGGTTATTTCTGCATCCAGCCGCATCATTTGCTGGTTGCGGCTGATGATTCGGGTTTTATTCGAAGTGATACGATTCTTGCTTTTTATTACATAGGATGTATCAATGTTGTTGCTCTCGAATAATTCTTCGAGCAGCATTCCTTCCGTATCATCTCCGGTTACAGACAAAACAGAAACCTGCGCCCCTAATGATTTGCAGTTCAAGGCAACATTACCGGCACCGCCGATTCTGTATTCCTTATGATGTAAAGAAACGATGGGTACAGGTGCCTCCGGAGAAATCCGTTCTACATTGCCCCACATGTAGGTATCCAGCATCACATCACCTACTACTCCGATCTTGAGAGAAGAGAATGAATGAAACAATTTTTTGAAATCTTCCATGGAGCAAAAATCGGAATTATTTTTTCTGTCGGGAAATTGCCAGGTAATAAAGTGGAACGCCAATCAGTACAATTATAAGTCCGGGCCAGGTAAACTCAGGCTTATATTTTATCAGCAATCCGCAAAACGCAGCACCCATCAGGATATACAATGCGGGTAATAATGGGTATCCAAATGCTTTATATGGTCTTTCCGCATCCGGTCTTTTTCTTCGTAGAATTAAAATCCCTGCAATGGTAAGCACATAAAAAAGCACCACTACAAAAGAAATCATGTCCAGCAACTGCCCATATTTTCCACTCAGACTCCATACGCATGCTATCAAACATTGTACCCACAGAGCAACCTGCGGCACAGAATTCTTATTAAGATCACCTGCTTTTTTAAAAAACAAACCATCCTTGGCCATAGTATAATAAACCCTTGCTCCGGCAAGGATCAATCCATTATTGCAACCGAAGGTTGATACCATTATTAACACAGCAATTAATATGGTGCCAAATGATGGAAAAATTTTATTCGCAGCAGCCACAGCCACTCTGTCGTCGGCAGGAAACGCCAATTCATTCAGCGGCAGAACATTCAGGTACATTAGATTGGCGGAAACATAAATAATCGTAACTATTAATGTTCCTAGAAACAGACTCATCCCGATGTTTCTTTTGGGGTTCTTCATTTCGCCTGCAATGAATGTCACATTATTCCATGCGTCACTACTGAAAATTGAACCTACCATCGAAGCAGCAATGGCGCCCATCAACGCTGCACCACCTATGTTATGCCAACTACCACCAGACACAAAATTTCCAGTAGCATCTTTTTCCATTTGCATGGCAGTGAAACCGGTTTTCCAGTTATCACCCCAGAAACTATCTTTGGCCAGCAGAAAACCAAAGGCAATCAATCCAAAAAGGGCAAGTAATTTTGCCGAAGTAAAAATTATTTGAATCAGTTTCCCTTCCTTTACGCCTTTTGAATTGATATAGGTAAGAAGGCAGATAATAACGATGGCCACTAACTGACCTGAATAAACCTTTGTGATACCTGCATCAAATAAGAAATAGTTATTGCCCAATTCCGGCACCAGATAAGCGAGAAATTTTGAAAACGCCACACCTACGGCAGCGATGGTGGCCGTTTGAATTACGGAAAAAAAACTCCATCCATATAAAAAACCGATCAGGGGGTTATATGCTTCTTTTAGGTAAACATATTGTCCGCC
>Ga0233425_10000865_pt1 | contig 73206 bp, 101 predicted proteins | sample Watercolumn_Towu_2_FD_181712 | JGI IMG/M metagenome (GOLD analysis project Ga0233425, IMG submission 181712) | Freshwater microbial communities from Lake Towuti, South Sulawesi, Indonesia - Watercolumn_Towuti2014_140_MG | ecosystem: Environmental > Aquatic > Freshwater > Lake | place... | reverse complement strand
AGAAATCCAAATTGGGAAGTTATAGCCAATCTTAATCCTTCTCCAAGGCCAATAAGAGAAACAACAGCAGCTATGCCTATGAATATCCCGATCATGGTAAGCCATGACCTCAGCCTTCTGCTCCTCAGATTCTTCAATGAAAAAACAGCATAATCTTTCAGCATAGTAAGTGCGGATGAAAATTGAGTCAGAACAAAAATCAGTTACGAAGTGCTGATTTTTGTTTTGCGAATAGCCTTTTCACCAAGAAAAGGCGTATTTGAATCCAAAGTTTGATTTTTTGAAATTATTTCTCAATCGAACTTTTTACTTTGCTTTTCTCCTTCTTTTCCAGTACCTGTACCCGAAAAATCCGGCAACTGCAAGCACTATCAGGGCAAGCCAGCCTGCTTTTCCATTGCCTTCGCTTAACCCAAGCCTTTTTGCTTCCGAGCTTGTGTAAAGGGGGAGTTCAAGATTGACGATATTTTTGTAGTTCTTGTTGTTCGCGTCCTTGTAGGCAACAGTCAATGGAAGAATAAGCTTTTTGTCTGATGTCTTTTCAACATACAATTTAAAATCAGCCGTCTCATAGTCATCGGAATCTATGTTGCCGATGTAGACTTCAGCGGGAGATATTATCCTGTACTTTGAACTGTTTGCAAGACGGACATTGACAAACTTCATATCTGGAAGGCCTTTGTTGACAATTTTCACAGTCATTTCTCCGGCAGATTTCGCCTTGTACACAGTTGAGCTGTCCGCATAGATTGAAACGTCAGGCTCCCCTCCGACAACAACAGTCACAAAATTGGACTTGGAAAAATTCCTGTTCAGCGAGTCATAGTACTTCAAGCTGACAGGGATCCTGTATGTTTTGGAAACAGCATCAGGGTCAACAAGCAATTCAAATTCAACTGGCTTGGAAGCCTGTGCCTCCAGGTAGGAAATGACTTTTTCATTTGTAGAGCCGACAGGTGAGAAAGGAATTGTCTCGTCACCATTTTTGCCAAGGTCAAGCACCACTTTCACATCCTTCAGCAGTGAAGTGGCATAATTCTTGAGCAATATCGTAAGCTTTGTGCCTGAGCCAGGCTCGACAACTGATGGTTCTGCGATAAACTTATCGATTAAAACTATAGCATCCCTACTCTGCACCTTTATCATTAAATCCTCCGGCGTAACCCATGAATCAAAGCCTTCGCTTTGGTACCTTGCCTTTATCTTATAGCTGGCATCAACAGCATCCTGTGCAACTTTAAGCCTGTATCTGACAATTACATTCTGCTTTCCGTCCTGCGAAGTTCCAATGGTTCCGACTGATTTGGATACACCCTCACCCGGAACAAGGGCAAATGGATATTCTGGAGCAATCTCAAAAACCACATTATGCGCTGTTGTCCCGTTGTTCTCAATTTTGAAGCTGGCTTCAACTTCCTTTCCCGGCTCGACCGGATCCGGGTCCTGCATCGATATGCTCACCCTCAAGTCAGGCACCTTGCCGAAATACTGCGTGTTGACTGCTGCAAAAGCAGCACCGACACTCAAAACAAAAACTATCAGCCAAGTTAGTCTTTTCATTTTTGCTCACCTTGTGGATTTTACAATTTTCCCGTCTTTTAAAAATTCCGTCCTTTCCGCAATTTTTGCGAGATTTTGGTCGTGGGTGACCATGACTATGGTTTTGCCTTCATCGTGATGCAGCTTTTCAAGAAACTCAAGCACATTTGCTCCTGTCTTGCTGTCAAGGTTTCCCGTAGGCTCGTCAGCCAGAACAACTTCCGGGTCATTTGCCAGGCTTCTTGCAATCGCAACTCTCTGCTGCTGCCCTCCGCTTAATTCTGATGGTTTGTGGTCCATCCTGTCTCCAAGTTCAACAAGCTCCAAAAGCTCTTTTCCCCTTTTCATCCTTATTGATTCAGGAACTCCTTGGAATATCATCGGCAGCATAACATTTTCAATTGCAGTCAGTGTTGGAACGAGATTGAACTGCTGGAAAATGAATCCTATCTTCCTTCCTCTTATCTGGGCCAATTCCGACTCATGAAGCTTTGAAATGTCATTGGCATCGAGCAATATTTTTCCCTTTGTAGGCACATCTAAGCATCCAATCATGTTGACAGCAGTTGATTTTCCGGACCCAGACGGGCCCATAATGGCAACAAATTCGCCTTCCTTTATGTCAAGGCTTAATCCTTGCAGCGCATTGACTGAAACATTCCCCATCCTGTAGATTTTCCATACATTATCCAGCTTTATGATTGATTTTTTCATTTCACAGATCTCAATTTTTTGACAGTCTCCCTTAATACAGCCTTTATCTTCTTCCTGTCCTTTCCTTTTGAATAAAGCTCGAATATTGTTGCTCTGAATTCATTAAGCTCGGGATGCAGCTCCTTGAACGGCAAGTGCCCTTTCTTGATGCTGTTGAAGACCTCGAGCATGAAATTCATTTCCCTTTTGTCAGTTATCTTTCCAAACGCGTTCCACGTCGCAATCAGCTTGTCAACCAAAGTGTTTTTTGACTTGTCAATAAGCGCAAGGTGCTTTTTGCCTTCGCTTGTAAGAAAATAGAGCTTTTTTCTTCCCTGCACTTCAACCTCGACAAGCTTTTCCTTCAGCAGCTTTTCAAGAAGGGGATAGATTGAGCCGAAGCTCGGCTTCCATGAGCCTGCCCTGCCTTCTATCTGCTTTATAAGGTCGTAGCCTGACATCCTCCTGCCAGCTAAGGTTTTCATAACAATCAATCTCAAGTAGCCCTTCATCATATATATCGAACTCGATATAGCGGTAACGATATATAGATATTTAAATCTTTGCATTTATGTTCCAAAACTTTTAAATAACCGCATTTATTCGCAATACCCATGAGGGAAAAGGGGGAAAAAAAGAGATGGGGCCTGATTATCTTCCTCATCTTGATAATGATAGGGACATCATTCAGCTTCGTATTTTTCGGGTTTTCCCCGCAGAGCGAGACGGTAAAATACAATGGCATCAAGTTTGCAAGGAATCCAGTGCAGAATATCTGGATTGCAGAAATTAGCGGAAAGGAGGCAGCCTTCAGCTTCCTTCCGAACGAAGTTGAAGGCATAGGATTGCCGGAAAATGCAGCTTCAAGGCTGCAGAAAAAATTTGAGATAGACTTCACGTACGATTTAAACAGCAGCAGGAAGGAATCTATCGCTTTGGCGCAGCACCAGATGGGGCTGACTTTGGCCAATTACAACATTTATGTGAGGAAAGGATTTACATCAAACAACTCATTCAGCCTTCCGGTAATAACATGCAGCGATTCAAGCGAGAACGTGCCTGTGGTTTATTTCAGGCGCGGCAATGCCACAAATATCCGCTTGGAAAACAACTGCATCATAGCAGAGGCTTCCGCAGATGCGGATTTCATAAGGGTAAAGGACAGGTTGCTATATGCAATGCTTGGAATTGCCAAATAAAGGTGAAAAATGGATCCCAAAAAAAAACTTGGCATTTTGAAAGGAAGCCTTGAGTCAGGCGTAATTGACAGCAGGGAATACAAAAAATGGGAGGAAAAGCTTGAGCCTGAATCAAGGGAGTTTGACAAGAAAATAGAAGACAGGCAGATTGAAGAGATTGACAAAGAGGCTAAAGAAGAGCCAAAAAAATCTGACAAGCCCTTGATAATTGCAATAATTTTCATTGTTTTGCTTCTTGCTGCGGTGCTTGCATTCAACATCTTTTACAAGCAGCAGCCAAAGACACTGGAGGATTTGCACGTTGCCAACTTGAAAGGCGAATTAAAGCCGGATCAAGGGTATGTCTACAAGGGAGTATACAGCTTTGTGACGCTTGACAATCTGTGGTATACCCAGCTTACATCCCCAAAAGGAAGCAAAATCTATAGCTTGGCTTTGAGGTATTCTCCAAAGGATTTGAAGGACATAGCTATTGAAGGAAACCTTGACACTGAATTTTTCAACAGACAGCAGGATTTCTATGTCACTTTCAACCCCACTGGAAAGGACTTTTCCTTTGTAGGCCTTGCAGTTGCCGATTTCAACACCCACATGTCCAAAGTTTTCGAGAAAAATCCAATTGCAGCATGCGACAGGAACGAGACAGAGCCGTGCAAAAATCGTCCAACTGTCACTTGCGATGATAAGGACAAGCTTGTGCTCTATGTCAGGGAATCCGGCAAGTTCAGGGCTTATTACAATGGCAACTGCATTGTTGTTGAGGGAAAAGGATTGGACCTTGTCAGGGGAGTTGACAGGATTCTCTACAATCTTTACAGGATAATGGAGCAGGAAGAAGCTTGATAATATTGAAATAATAAGTTACAAAATTAAATTTTTTCAATCCCGGACAGAACGTCCCTTGAAAGTATGCATGATAAGGGAGCCCAGTTGCGTATTTTGCATTTGCTTACTGAAAAATATAATGCAACTTTACTTGGAAGGGAGATGCGTGCGAGAACGCATCGATTTGCTTGCGAGAAAGTTCGCAAGCTCGCTTTCAACTTTGAGCACGCTCGCGTTCAACTCACCCATTCAAGCGAAGCGATTGCATGGGTCTTCAGAGTCGTGGTTTAAAAATTTAAAATTTAATATAAAAATTTAAATTAAAATGGAGCATTATTATTCAGAAAAGCAAAAATCCCAATTGAAAGTAAAAAAAATAGCACAAAAAATCAAAAACATAAATTTTGAATTCTATACCGCTTCCGGCATTTTCTCAAAAGATAAAGTTGACAGGGGCACACTGATTCTGGCTGAGAACATGGTTATTGATAAAAATGCAAAAATCCTTGACATGGGCTGCGGAATCGGAATCTTCGGCATTGCTGCTGCAAAATTATTTGATGCGGATGCCACAATGAGCGACATAAACAAGAGAGCCATAATGCTTGCGAAAAAGAACACCAAATTAAACAATGTAAAAACTGAAATATTCCAAGGCAATCTCTATGAAAAAATAAAGGACACTGATTTTGATGTTATATTGTCAAATCCGCCGCAGACAGCAGGAAAAGAGCTTTGCTTCAGGTTAATAGAACAGTCAAAAAATTATTTAAAAAAAGGAGGAAGCCTTCAATTGGTTGCAAGGCATAACAAAGGGGGAAAATCATTGGGCAAAAAGATGGAAGAGGTTTTTGGAAACGTCAAAGTGATTGCGAGGAAATCCGGTTATTCTGTTTACGTTAGTGTGAAGTTGGATAATCTTTAAAAACAGATGTAAATCCCCATGTCAGGTGAATTTTATGATATCCGAAGTCTTTGGAAAAGTAAGGGATAATAAGCCATTAGTCCATCATATAACAAACTGGGTCACCATATACGATTGCGCCAACATGACAAGGGCATTTGGGGCGTTGCCTGTCATGGCCCATGCAAGGGAAGAATCCGGAGATATGGCGTCAATTGCATCATCCCTGGTGTTGAACATAGGAACCCTTACTCCTGAACTGGTTGATTCAATGATTGTTGCTGGAAAGAGCGCAAACAAAAAAGGCATTCCTGTCGTGCTGGACGCAGTCGGGGTTGGGGCAACAAAGCTGAGGGACAATGAGGCTTTAAGAATCCTAAAGGAAATCCAAGTTGACGTAATCAAAGGCAATGCTTCGGAGATAGCAAGGCTTGCAGGAATGAATGTGGCAACACGAGGGGTTGAATCAGCAGAAGTTGAAGCTGATTTAATTGACGTGGCAAAAGGCCTGTCTAATAAAATGAAGTCAGTTGTAGTCATAACAGGAAGGCAGGATATTGTGACAGACGGAAAAAAAGTATATCTTGTGAACAACGGCCATCCAATGATGGGCCTGATTGTCGGGACAGGCTGCATGGCAGCGTCAATAATAGGGGCATTTGCCGGAGTGGAAAAGGATTATGCAAAAGCCGCGGCATATGCCCTTGCTTCTTACGGCATTGCAGCCGAGCTTGCTGCCGGAAAATCAAAAGGCCCGGGCACTTTCAAGGAAAACTTCTATGATGAAGCCTTTAATCTCGATGCAAAAAAACTTGAGCAGATGGCAAAGATTGAAGAGCATTGATTTTTACTTCATAACTGACTCTGGGCTCAGCAAAAGCGGAATAATTGATGACGTAAATCAGGCTTTGAAGGCAGGTTGCAAGATAATACAGTACAGGGAGAAAGCGAAAAAAAATCTTGAGGAAGCAATTCAATTAAGGAAATTATGCAATGAAAGTAACGCTATTTTTCTCATAAATGATGATGTGCAGCTTGCAATTGATGTTGATGCGGATGGAGTCCATCTTGGCAGGCAAGACATGAAATGTGAAGAGGCAAGGAAAGCCCTTCCAGACAGGATAATAGGGCTGACGGTGCATGATGAAAAGGAAGCCATGGACGCTGAAAAAACCGGTGCAGACTACATCGGATTGAGCCCGATATTCGCCACATCCACAAAAAAAGATGCCGGAATTCCATGCGGGATTCCGATGATTGCAAAAGTAAGAAGAAAAACAAATCTGCCGATTGTTGCAATCGGCGGCATAACAAAGGAAAACCTTGCCGGTGTAATAAGGGCAGGAGCTGACTCTGCTGTTGCAATCTCCGCTGTCTTGAAGGGGGATGTTAAAAAAAATGTTGAGGAATTCATAAGGATAATGAGGGAAAATAAATTATAGCTCCCTTATCCCTTCCTTTGTCACAGCCATCAGCCTTATGCCGACTCCCAGCTTCAGCAAAGCAGACAATATGGCCATGTGCTCCTTGCCACTTCCGGAAACAAGATTCAATGCTACTTCCAGGCCCGTTATTTTACCTTTCAGCCCTTTTATGATGTCTTCAATCAGCTCAAAAACAGGTTTTTGAAAGTCAACAACAATAAAATTGGCTTGTTTGTCAGGCTTGAAATTTTCCTTTCCATTGCCGTCGGTAATCAGGAATATATTATTCCACTCCATGCCGTTTATCAGCCTTGCAACATGCGCCCTGCTCTTCTCCCCGGCTGAAATGCATGCAACTAAATCAGTCATACTCATGATTAAGAAGTCACGTTTATATTAATGTTTTGTAAATTTAAAAATAGGAATATTTAATAAGGCTTAAATCCCTGGACAAATCATGTCAGAAAGAAAGGAGGCATGGATGAGGATTGTTGTAGGAATAATCTCCGGCATAATTCTCGCGATTTGGAAATTGCTGGTTGAAGTAGCTGCCATTTTCCACTGGATTTATGTTGTTTTTTCGGGCAAGAGAAGCAGGGGCATTGCTGAGTTTTGCAATATATGGGCAACACAGGCTTACAGGTTCATAAGATACATGGCCTTCACCACAAATTCAAGGCCGTTCCCCTTCTCTGATTTTGAAGATGCAATGCACCCTGTTGAAATTGGAAGCAAAAAAAGAATAAAAAATAAAAAGAAAAAATAAAATTTACTTAATCTCATAGGCAACCTGCACATTGGCAGATATGTCCAGCTTCTGAGGATTTATTGCAGTTGGAGCAGCTGCATCGGCTTTTTCCATCATAGCAGCCCCTCTTGCTGCGTATGGCATGTAGTAAAAGCTTGATTCTGAAATAGTTATTGGCTTCAAAAGTGTCACTCCGACATTTGTCGCCAATGCAACTGCCTTTTCCCTTGCATCACTGGATGCTGCTATCATTGCCTGCTGCTTAACTTCCTTCTCCCTTTCCTTTGTAAGGCCAAATACAACATTGTCTATATTATTGGCGCCATTGTCTATGGCAACATCAACAAGTTTGCCTGCTTTCTCAAGCTCAAGTGTCGTGACTTTGAGCACATTGGTAACTTCATAGCCAATCAGCACTTGCTTTGACGGTCTATTGAAATCAGGAGTTATGGCCTCTTCGTATTCATACCTTGGGTAGATATTGAATTGCGAAGTCTCAATATCCTTGTCCTTTACCCCTTCTTTCTTCAAAGCGTCCATCACTTGCTTTGATATCTGGCTGTTCCTGTTCTTTGCCTCCTGCGCTGTCTTCTCAAGCGTCACAATCTTGACATAGATTTCAGCCTTGTTAGGGTCAACTGTCAATGAGCTTGCTCCGCTCACGCTTATTGTATTTCTCTGCAGTCCGTTCTGGTCCACAATGACATCAGATTTTGTGTTGAATGCAAGCATCAATGCAACAACAATCAATCCAACTCCCAAAATTGCTGTCAAATAGTTTTTTTCCATTTTAATCCTCCTTACTTTTTTGTTTTTCTGTATTTTAAGTATTCAAACCCGATATAAAAAACAACCATCATCAATGCCCCTGCCAAAATCCAAAAATAAATATTAGGTTCAGTGATTGCGGAAGAGGTATCGGCAGCCATTTTTGAAACAGCAGCCTCTTGCGCAAATTCCCTTGGCGCTATTGCAAATGCCTCATTTTTAGGCTGGCTGTACCTTGAAATGTGCTTCAAAACAAGCCCAACAGCAGCGACTGCAACTGCAGCAGGCAGGATGCTCCTCAACTTTTCCTTTATGCCAAAAGCGGACTTTGGCGCTATTATGATGTACTTGTTTGCAAGCTTGTAATGCTTAACCTCTTTGCCTTTCTTGCTGTAATGATAGTCATCCGCTGAAACCAATCCAGCATCCTCAAGCTGCTTCAGGTTATAGTGGACTGTGGATATAGGCAATTTCAATTTTCCCGCAATCTCTGTCTCTGTGGCTTCCCTCTCGGTCAGATAGTCCAGTATCTTCCTGCAGCTCTGATTTGTCACAACTTGCGCAAGCTTCTTTGCCTTGTCCTCCTGCAATGAAACGAGCAAAAATGACTGCTTTGCCATAGAGCAAGTGTGTGCAAGCCTTTATAAATACCTTTCCTTAGGTTCAAGTTGGATTGAAGTCATGAAGCAATAGCTTTAAGAATGATAAAACATCATCAAATGAAATGCCGCTCATAACAATAGGGGAAATAATAGACTTGATTTTGATGACTTTCTTTGTGGGCTACATTTTTTCAGGCATGATTCCTGTGAGGAGGGAAGAGCATTACGATCCCATAACACATTACAAAAGCGGGTTTGATGCTGAAGGCTTTAAATTTACTGTAATGGCAACAGCGCCTGCAATTATTTTGCATGAATTGATGCACAAGTTTGTTGCTCTAGGATTTGGGTTGGATGCGGTATTCTATGCTTTTTACAGGAGCACCTTCACTTTAATGCTCGGAATATTCGCTGTCATCTCAAAGCTTACGGGCTTTGGCTTCATGTTTTTTGTTCCCGGATATGTCGGGATAAGCGGCAACGGCACTCATCTGCAGTTTGCATTGACGGCATTTGCAGGGCCATTCCTAAATCTTGTTTTGTGGCTTTTGCCGTGGTACATGCTGAAATACACAAAATACAGGAAAAAGCATTATCTTCTTCTCATGCTTACTCAAAGAATCAACATGTTCCTGTTCATATTCAACATGCTCCCAATTCCGGGATTTGACGGCTACAAGGTTTTTACAGGATTGATAAGGGCATTTATTGGGTAGAATTTGTTTCCTCTATAATCTCAAAAGCCCTCATTCCGATGTTTCTCACATCAGCCGGAATTTCCTTGCCGCTTAATTCAGCTTTGTAAACCCACCTGAAATCATCCAACTCATTGTTTATTTTAAGCTTTTTGGGGTTCAGCGCCTTGCACAAATAAAAGAAGCAGCAGTGGTCATGGTCTCCGACAGAATGTACGTTTGCATGAAACGGCACAGCCAAATTTTTCTTGACATTTCCCTCCGGACTGATCCCGTTGTTGCCCAGAATTCTGGCATCAAGATTTGTTTCTTCCTTTATTTCCCTTAAAAGGGCGGCATCCGGCGTTTCATTCTCATCTATATGCCCGCCGACAGGAAGCCACAGTCCAAGCTTTTTATGCTTAATCAAAAGAACTTTGCCTTTATTGAAAATATACCCTGCAACTACAAAATCAGTTTTCATTTTTGTGATGGATTTTGGCCCGAAATATAAACTTATTTATAATTATTTTCTATATTGCAATAAACTATGCCTTATTCACCAAACCATAAACTATAAATAAAACTTGCTTCATAACTGATTAATGCACCAAATAAAATTTTGCAGGGCTGATTCTCAATCAATAAATAAAGAAAGCAACCTAGTAATATACTCAAAAAAAAATGCGGCAAATGCTCTGCACTCTTTAATGAGTGTCTCCCTTAGTAATATTTTATTGAATAGGCTGGCGAGGCTGAGCAGTGACATAAGCGAGCGAAAAACAAGCTTTCGCATCTCACTGGCAAAAGAACGAAGCCGAGCACTGAATATTGTTGCGAAGCAACGGATTCAATTATTAATTTTCTCAAATAAACTCAAATGGGTGGCTTCTGATGACTAAATTCATTGTAGTGGCTGGAGGCGTCATGTCCGGTGTGGGAAAAGGCGTCACAACAGCCTCTATTGGCAAGATTTTGCAGGAGTATGGCTACAAAGTTTCTTCTGTAAAAATTGACCCTTACCTTAATTTTGATGCAGGCACTTTAAGGCCAACAGAGCACGGCGAAGTCTGGGTTACGGATGATGGAGGGGAAATTGACCAGGATTTGGGGACTTATGAAAGGTTCCTTGACATTGACATTCCTAGAAGAAACAACCTGACGACAGGCCAGATATACAAGGCAGTCATTGACAGGGAAAGGCAGGGGGAATATTTGGGGCAGACAGTCCAGTTCATTCCGCACATAATTGACGAGATAAAGGACAGGATAAAAAAAGCCTCTGACTCTTATGATTTTATCATAGTGGAAGTTGGAGGGACAATTGGGGATTATGAGAACATCCCCTTTTTGTTTGCATTAAAAAGCCTGGAAAGGGATATAGGAAAGCAGAATCTGAGCTATGTGCTTGTGACTTATCTGCCTATACCAAGCCACATCGAGGAGATGAAGACAAAGCCCACGCAGCAGGCAATAAGGCTGCTCAGCGAGCACGGAATTTTCCCAGATTTCATAATATGCAGGGCCAAAAGGCCGTTAGACACTCCAAGAAAAAAGAAAATTGAAACTTACGCAAATATTGCTTCTGAGCATGTGATTTCAGAGCCTGACATTGACACAGTTTATCAGATTCCCCTTGACCTGGAGAAGGAAAATCTAGGGGAAAAAATATTGAAGGAATTCGGGATGAAGGCAAGGAAGTCTCCTGACTGGAGCGGATGGCAAAAGCTTGTCGGCAATATCCTGAATCCCAAAAAGACCATAAAGGTTGCAATTGTCGGGAAATACATTGACATAGGAGATTACGCATTGGCAGATTCTTATTTGTCCATCAACCAGTCGCTGCTGCATGCAGGCGCGTCGCTAAACATCGGAGTCGAGATAGACTGGCTCGATTCCAAGAAATTTGAGGACAATAAAAAAAATCTGGATGAGCTGAATAATTATGACGGGATAATAGTGCCTGGAGGATTTGGCTCAAGCGGCGTTGAGGGGAAAATCCTGGCAGCCAATTTCGCAAGAGTGAACAAAATTCCATATCTTGGATTGTGTTATGGGCTGCAGCTTGCAGTTGTTGAATTCGCAAGAAATGTCTGCGGCTTGAAAGGCGCGAATTCAACAGAAATAAATCCAAAAACTTCTTCCCCAGTAATTGATGTCCAGCCTGCCCAAAAGGAGATTCTTGAAAAGAGCATGTACGGGGGCACGATGAGGCTTGGGCAATATGCCGCAGTCCTCAGGGACAAAAGCCAGATTTTGAAGCTGTATGAAGAGACCGGAAGGCTGAAAGAAGACGAAAAAAGAATCCTTGGGCTGCAGAAAGACAAGTCACAGGCATTCAGGCTCGGTATTCTAGAAAAGAACAGGAAGATTGTGCTGGAAAGGCATCGCCACAGGTATGAAGTAAATCCAAAGTTTGTTGATTTGCTAGAAAAAAATGGGATGGTATTTTCAGGCTATTATGAAAGGTTTGACAGGACAAAATTGATGGAATATATCGAAATTCCTAAAAATGATTTTTTTATTGGTACACAATCGCACCCGGAATTTAAAAGTAGATTGGGAAACCCATCTCCCTTGTTTTATGGATTCCTCAAGGCGTGCGCCAAATAAGCCATAAAAAGCTTTATTAAGTGAGTATTTTTCTAAGGCTCGAGGATTATGGAGCAAAAAAGCGCTGAGCAAAAAAAATCAGTCAAGCAGTCATTGTTTGAAATCTATGACAGGAAATACAAATTATTGCTTGTCATTCCTTTTTTGATGCTGTTTCTTGGATTGGCGCAGATAGGCTACCAAGTGCACAAGACCGGGGAATTAATAAAAAAAGATGTTTCTCTGAAAGGAGGGGTTGTCGTAACAGTCCCTTACGGAAAAGATGCGAGCGTAAGCCTGATTGAAAGCCAAATCAGCTCAAGATTTCCGGATAATGACATCGCTGTAAGGGTCCTCAGAAGCGCAGGCGCTGTTGTCGGCATCCTTGTCGAGGCAGATATAGACGGCAATGATAATCTCCAAGTCCGGAATCTGCTGAGTGCAATCGAATCATCCCTGAACACGGACTTAAGCAAAGCTGATTATGGCATTGAAATCATCGGCTCTTCCCTGGGGGAAAGTTTTTTCAGGGAATCTTTGATTGCATTGGCAATTGCTTTCCTGTTTATGGGCCTTGTTGTTTTCATTTATTTCAGGACACTGGTGCCAAGCGCTGCTGTTATATTGGCGGCGTTCTCTGATATGGTTGTGGCTTTGGCTGTGATAAATTTGCTTGGCATAAAAATAGGCACAGCTGGAATTGCGGCTTTCCTCATGCTCATCGGCTACTCGGTTGACACGGATATTTTGCTGACTGTCAGGGTTCTAAAAAGAAAAGAGGGAACTGTCATGGACAGGATAATAAGCTCAATTAAAACCGGAATGACTATGACAATAATAGCGATAATATCCACGATTGTTGCGCTGGCTGTTACGCAGTCAGAGGTTATAAGGCAAATAATGCTCATACTCCTCATAGGCTTGATTGCTGACATCTTCAACACATGGATACAGAATGTCGGATTGCTTAGGCTTTATGTTGAAAGTAAGGCAAAGAAAGGCATACAAATATGAACCACAAAATCAGGAAATTGATCACGAACTGGAGAGTGGTGCTGCTTGTTATATTCATTATAACTTCAATCGTGGCAATACATCCTGTATTGAGCGAAGGCGTTGCAATAAGAAGCGTTCTGACTAACAGCTCTGCAAGTCTTGCAGGAATTCCCCAGCCAAAGCCGAATGTACAGTCTGTTGCAAGGGAAAGAATACTTTCAATAAACAACAAGCCCGTAAAAGATGTTGAAGATTATTACACTCAATTGTCTGGCATTGGCCCAAACAGGACAATCACGATAAAGACAACAAAGGGCGCATATAAGATTCTCACCACTGAAAGCGATATTGGACTAAGGGTTTTTGAAGCTCCCGCCACAAACATAAGGAAAGGGCTTGACTTGCAGGGAGGGACAAGGGTTCTTCTGCAGCCTGAGGCAAAGCTTGCCCCATCTGATGTCAGCGTTTTGATTGACAACATGAAGGAAAGGCTGAATGTCTATGGCCTGTCGGATTTGGCAATAAGGGAGGCAAATGACCTTCCCCCTCCGTTAGGCACAGGCAGCCAGTACATAGTTGTTGAGATAGCAGGAGCAACAGAAGAAGAGGTAAAAGAACTGCTTGCCAAGCAAGGCAAGTTTGAAGCAAAAGTAGGAAACAAAACCATATTTAGAGGCGGCCAGGATATTGTTTATGTTGCAAGAAGCGCAAATGAAGCGGGCATTGACCCGTCAGGAGGATGCGGCAAGGAAGGCTCCCAATGGTTCTGCAGGTTCAGGTTTTCAATAACCTTAAGCCAGGAAGCTGCGCAAAGCCAGGCAGATGCAACAAGGGACTTGAATGTTTTTTACGACCCTGTTTCCGGAAGAAGCGACTATCTAAGCGAAAAGCTGGAGCTTTACCTGGATGACAAAAAAGTTGACGAGCTTAACATAGGCGCTGATTTGAAAGGCCAGGCTGTAACACAAATTGCAATTTCAGGCTCCGGAGCCGGCCAGAACCAGCAGGAAGCAATTTTTAACTCGCTGCAGAACATGAAAAGGCTGCAGACAATACTCATAACTGGCTCTTTGCCTGTGAAGCTTAGCATTGTAAAGACAGATGCAATATCTCCTGTCTTGGGAGAAGGATTTGTCAAAAATGCAATTTTAATGTCCTTGCTTGCAATTCTTGCGGTTGCAGTTGTCATCAGCATAAGGTACAGGAAGCTTTTGATTGCAATACCCATTTTGATTACGATGTTTTCCGAATTAATCATATTGCTCGGAATTGCCGCCATAATAAGGCAAAACATTGATATGGCCGCAATTGCCGGCATTCTTGTTGCAATCGGAACAGGGGTGGATGACCAGATTGTCATAACCGATGAGACACTAAAGGGCGAGACCGCGAATGTATACAATTGGAAGGAAAAAGTGAAAAGGGCTTTCCTAATAATCATGCTCGCTTACCTGACTGTCGTTGTTGCAATGATCCCATTGATATTTGCAGGCGCAGGCTTATTGAAGGGTTTTGCTATAACAACAATAATCGGAGTCACGATTGGCGTTTTCATCACAAGGCCCGCTTACTCCGCATTTGTCGAGATTATACTGAAGTGATTCAATAAATATAAAAACAGCTTAACCATCAATCCGTAAATGGCAACTAAAATATGGGCAGCATTGCTTGTTTTGTTCACCACTCTGCTGACTTCCTCAGCCCAGATTTTTTATAAAATCGGCTCCCAGACTTTATCGCTGGACCTGTCGGCAATATTCACGAATTATTACCTCATAGGAGGCTTGCTGCTTTACGCAGTTGGAGGAACTTTAATGATATTGTCCTTGAGGGGAGGGGAAGTCTCTGTTTTGTACCCAATAATTGCGACAAGCTATATCTGGGTCAGCTTTCTTTCGACAAGGTTTTTGGGGGAGAATATGGATGCTTTCAAGTGGCTGGGGACACTTTCAATCATTGGGGGGATTGCTATGATAGGCTATGGGAGCAAAGGAACATCTTCTGGAGCGGTATGAATGGCAGCTCAGCTTTGGGCGATTTTGCTCGTAATCTCAGCAACTTTGGTCGGGGCTTTCGGTCCCATATTGCTGAAGAAGGCATCCGAAAAAAAGCTTTCAAGCATAAGGGCACTGTCAACAAATTACCATCTTTTTGGAGGCGTTGCATTACATGGGCTGGGGACTTTGCTGTTCATACCCGCATTAAAAGGGGGCGACCTTTCCGTTTTGTACCCTTTTGTCGCGCTCACATATGTTTGGGTCAGTTTGTTAAGCGTCAAATTTCTTGGGGAAAAAATGAACATGCTGAAGTGGCTTGGGATTGCCATGATAATAATCGGAGTCAGCTTTATTGGGGTTGGAAGCAGTTAGGGGCATCAAAATTACAAATATTTTTATATTATCCTCAAAACAAGCCTGGCATGCCGAAAACAATAATCCTGTCTTTGGGAGGCTCTTTGATATGGCCGGATAATTTTGACTTCAAATTTCTTAAAAGATTCAAAAGAGTCATTGGAAAATATGCAAAAAAAAACCACAGGTTTGTAATAATATGCGGCGGCGGGAAAATCGCAAGGGTTTTCCAGCAGATGGCTTCTCAATCGTTAAAATTAAGCAATGAGCGGCTGGACTGGCTCGGCATACACGCAACAAAGATAAATGCTTGTCTTGTAAAGTCGGTATTTGGCAATGACGCTGAAGATTTTATTGTACATGACCCGACCAAAAAGCTGAATTTAAAAAAAAATATAGTAATAGCCTCAGGCTGGAAGCCCGGATGGAGCACCGATTATGATGCGGTGCTTCTGGCAAAAAACCTTCATGTAGGCAGGGTTATCAACATCAGCAACGTGGATTATGTTTTTGACAAAGACCCTAAAAAATACGGAAGCGCAAAAAGAATTGAAAAGATAAGCTGGCAAAATTACCGGAAGCTGGTAAGCCGAAAATGGACAGCGGGATTAAACACCCCATTCGACCCTGTTGCCGCAGGAGCCGCCCAAAAATCAGGAATAAAAGTCAATATTATTGGAAAAGGCCTGAAGAATCTTGAAAACCTTTTGAACGGCAAAAAATTCAGGGGAACGACAATAGAATGACAGCTGAAGAAGAATATAACTGGGAGCTGATACTCAAGGCTGCAATTCCCGTTTCCATGGCAGAAGCATATGTCTTTTACGCAAATATAAGTGACGGATGGAGATGGCTTTCTTTGGCAATTGGCTTGTCATTGGCAGGCATTATTGTTTATCTGAAAGACAGGAAGAGAAGCAGCATATTCACAGCAATTGCGATTGTATTTCTTGTTGCCCTGATTGTAAGGTTTTTGAAGAATTTTGGGGTTTTCTAGATAAAATCGCTTATCCTGTGCAATTTTTCCTCATGCCACAGCCATGCAAGCAGGACAATCGCTTCAAGCCCCTCAGCTGCCAAGGGTATCTGCATCATCTCAAAAGCATTTAAGCCATAGGCCGCGTCTGAAAATGGGTAAAGCGGAGCCACTCCTCCGGTAAAAAACCAGTCAAGGAAAATATGGAAAGTTACTCCAAATGTTATCACGGCAAAAAGCTTGCTCATTTTTTTGCTGAAACCAAAGCAAATCACGGATGCAGCTAAAAATACCAGAATAAACAAAAATGTATGCGTGAAAATCCTGTGAAAAAAAGGCACGTCCAACCCCATAAAGTTATGCAGGACCCAGAACAAAGGAACATCAATGTCGGGGAGCAATCCTGCAACACCCCCTATAAAAATATAATGCAGCGGCAGCTCCTTTTTGTTTTTCAGAAAGTGGTCCCTGAACAAGTCCAGCACTATGATTGTAAAAAGCACATGAACTACGGCTTGCGGCATCTGCTCCTCTTTTTCTAAATTGATTTTACCAGTGTCTCAATCTTTCCCTTACTATTGAAAAAAACAATACGAATACAAGCACAGATGCAAACAAAAAGCTGAAAAAAGACAGGAATGGGATGCCCATGATCAATGGCCCTTTTGGAATCTGTATCAATATTGCGGATGTTATGAGCAGCGCTGCTATCAATAAGCCATAAGCCACTCTGTTGCTGCTCCTGTCTATCTCCAAAGAAAGCTTCTTTATGTCAGTATCCTCAATGTCAACTTTTATTGTGCCCTTTTGTATCCTGTCAAGCGCCCTTTCAGCCTTTTCAGGAAATTCCTCTGTAAACTTTCCGTACTTGTGCATGTTGTGGACAAAGCTTTTCCAGATATAAAGGGGGCTGGTTCTTTTAGCAATCAATTGCTCGATAAACGGCTTTGCAGTCTCCACGAGCTTGAAGTTTGGGTCATATTCAATTGCAACGCCTTCAAGGGTGATTATTGTCTTGCCGAACAGCACAAAGGAAGCCGGAACCCTGAGCCCGTGCCTAAGCGCGATGTCAAGGATTTCTTCCAATACCTTGCTGACTTTCAGCTCTTTTATTGATGCATGCTGCAGCGGCTGTATCACAAACCCGATGTCAGATTTAAGCTGCTCGTAGTCAATGTCACTGCTCTCCATCCCCATGCTTACAAGCGTTTCCATTATGAGCTCTTCATCCTGCTCCACAATGCCGTAAAGCAGGTCAATGCACCTGTTCTTCAGCCTGTCATCAAAATAACCCACAATCCCGAAATCGACAAATGCAATTGCGTTATTCTTCATCACAATCATATTGCCCGGATGCGGGTCGGCATGGAAAATGCCGTGCACAAAAACCTGCGTCATGATTGCGTCAAAGCCGTTCTTTATTATCTGGTTGAAATCCAGCTTTCTTTTCCTGATTTCCCCAATATCATGCAGTTCCACGCCTTCCATGAACTCCATAGTCAGAACTTTCTCGCTTGTCCATTCGTCATATATCTTGGGAATTCTCACCGTCTTGCTGTCCTTGAAATTCTGCGCAAATCTTTTTGCATTTCTGGCCTCGAGCCTGAAATCAAGCTCTTTTTCAGTCCACTCCTTGAATTCGCCGACAATCCTTACAGGCTTGAACCTTTTCAGCTTTTCAATATGCTTTTCAAGGAGGCTGGCAAAATAGAACATTATATCGATGTCAGTCTCCATTACATGCTTCACATTCGGCCTTTGCACCTTGACAGCAACCTTGTCGCCGTTTTTCAAGATTGCCTTGTGCACCTGGCTTATTGAGGCAGATGCTATTGGTTTTTTTTCAAAATGAAGGAATAAATGCTCAAGGCTCCTGCCAAGCTCCTTCTCTATAGTGCTTTTGACTTCGCTGAACTGGAATTCCAGAACCTTGTCCTGCAGCTTTTCAAGCTCTTTCGAGTATTTTATTGGCACCAAGTCCGGCCTTACGCTAAGCAGTTGCCCGAATTTTATGAATGTGGGGCCGAGCCTTTCAAGAGTCCTTCTCAGCCTTGCTTCATGCTTTAATTCACCGTCTTTTTTAGGCTTGAGCCTTTTGATTATTGGAACATATTGCCTTAAGTTTATTTTAGAAAGCAGCAGGTCAAATCCCTCTTCAAACAGGACTGCAAGTATCTGCTTGAACCTGCTTATGTCCCTCACCTCCTTTATCAGGGGTAATGCCATCTTAGTTTATCTCTTTTTCAGCCCATGCCCCATAATCCCTGTTTGCAGTTGCGTCTATCCTTAAAACGCACGGTATTGAGTATGAATGCAGTTTTTTCACTTCACCAAGCACCTTTTTAAAATTTTTGCTGTTTGTCTTTGCAATTATGGCAGATTCATTGCCTTTGGCTATTTTGCCTTCCCACCGGTACATGCTCCTTATGGGGAATATATTGGCGCATGCTATGAGCCTTTTTTTCAGCAAATGCGCCGATATTTTTTCAGCTTCCTTCCGGTCCCTGCAGGTGATATATGCAATCTTCATGCTTGCTCCAATAAGTATCGGGATATATTTTTAAATGCATATTAAATACTTTCCATTATGTATCTGTTTTCAAGCATACTCGGCATTTTTGTTTTTGACGGCAACCTTAATGTAGTTGATGAAATCCTGTTCAGCACAGCTGATGATTCGAAAAACAGGGAAAAATTCATTGAAAAAATCCGGAGCAGGCATAAAAGCCTGAAAGAGCCTGACGAGGTTATTGCAAAAAAAATTCTGCTGCATTTTAAAAACAGGCAATTCTTTGGTGATTTCTGCAATAAAAACCTCCAATTGACAAAATCCGATGTCAAAAATTCCGTAAGCGACGATGTTTTGCTGATACAATCCATCAGCCTTATTGACGATCTGGACAAAGCCATAAACCTTCTTGTAAAGAGGCTTAGAGAATGGTATGAATTGTACAATCCAGAGTTCTCAAGAGCTGTGGAACATCATGAAAAATTTGTCATGGAAATCCTGGAGAAGGGCAAAAATGAGCTCCTGAATGAAATAAGCCTCAGTCCCTTGGAGTCTTTTGGGGCTGATCTGGAGCAGGAAAACTTGGAGCCGATAAAAAGCTTTGTGCATCAGGTCTTTGATTTGTACCAGTTGAGAAAACTGCAGGAAAATTACATTTCGGCACTGATGGACAGATTGTGCCCGAACATAAAGGCAGTTTGCGGCACGCTACTCGCGGCCAGGCTTATAGAGCATGCAGGCAGCCTCAGGAGATTAAGCGGGATGCCTGCCTCAACAATCCAGATTTTAGGCGCGGAAAAGGCGCTGTTCAGGCACATGAAAACAGGGGCAAAGCCGCCAAGGCACGGGATTATCATAAACCATCCTCTGGTTTCAAAGGCTCCTGAAAAGATGCACGGCAAGGTCTCAAGGGCATTGTCTGACAAGATAGCAATAGCTGCAAAAGTTGATTATTTCAGCGGAAAATTCATAGGCGACAAATTAAAGGAAGGGCTGGAAAAGAAATTTGGAAAATGGTAAAAATAGTTTTTTTTGATTTCAGCAGGACTGTTGCAAAAGGGACAGGCTTTGGAGCCGGGCCTATTTTTATTGGCAGAAAAAAACAGTATGAAGTGCTTTACGAGAAATACAAATCTAAAAAAATAAATGAAAATGACATTGTTAGGGATGTAGTCAAACTATGGAAAGGGATTAAGGCTAAAGGCTTAAGGAAGATTTATTCAAGGATTAAATTAAATCCAAATGTCAGGCAAGCTTTAAGAAAATTAAAAAAGCAAAATCTAAAGTTGGCATTAGTGAGCAACATCCCAACAAAACTTGCTGGAATGTACAAAAATCTATGTTTTGATTTTATTTCTGGAACAGAATGTGAAATAAAAAATAAAACTTTTACTGGAAAAGTCTTAAAGATTAATGCAAACAAATTTCAAGCAGTGAAGGAAATATGCAGGGATGCTAAAATCAAGCCCAATGAACGCATTGCTGTAGGAGACGCAATTGGCGATATTGGCATGTTCAAGGCTGTAGGTTATGAAAATTCTATTGCATATAATGCGAATGACGAAGTAAAAAAATATGCAAAATACCATATAAACAATTTTAATGAAATAGCCAAAATTGTCTAAAATGATTCAGCAATCAAAGATTTTTGAAGTTTACGAGGCGCAGGAAGGCAGGAGGAGGCAGCTTTACACAATTAATCTGGTTCCGGGCTCTGATGTTTATGGCGAAAGGCTTATGCATCAAAATGGAGCCGAGTACAGGTCATGGGATGCCTCCAAGAGCAAGCTTGCAGCCTGTATTTTGAAAGGCTCCCCGAACATAGGGATAAGGAAAGGGGATGTGGTTTTGTATCTCGGCTCTGCGTCCGGCACCACAGTAAGCCATGTTTCTGACATTGTGGGAAGCGAGGGCCTGATTTTTGCTGTTGATGTTGCCCCAAGAGTTATGAGGGACTTGATTTTTCTGTGCTACAAAAGAAAAAATATTGTCCCAATCCTGGCAGATGCAAACAAAGTTAATTTTCTTAAGGAAAGAATATCCGCTGTCGATGTCCTATACCAGGATATTGCCCAGAAAAACCAGCTTGATATATTTTTGAAAAACATCGGTTTGTTCTTGAAAGATGATGGCTACGCTTTGTTGGCCCTCAAGGCAAGAAGCATAGATGTCACAAGACAGCCGAAACAGATTTTCAGGGAAGTGGGGAAGCAATTGGAAAAAAGCTTTTCAGTGATAGACTGCAGGGAGCTTGAGCCGTTCCAGAAGGACCACTGCATGTTTATTTGCAGGAAAAACAAAAATCAAATCCGGCAATAGCAAATTTTAAATAATGCAGCTTTTAAAGCAGCCTGATGAAAAAGAGCTTCTTGGCATTCCTATTAATAATTTTCATTTTATCTGCTGGCATTGTGTTTTCTCATGGAAGTGAGGATGATGAGTACATGCTTGATCATTCTGGAATCTACCCAATAGGCCAGATGCAGGCTGCAGGCTACGGATCATTAATTTTCGGCTTTTTGGTTTTGATTATGCTCCTGTTTAATGAAAAGATGAATGATGCTTTTAAGAAAATACTCTATTTATTGCTTGTTGCTTTAATAGCTGCTGTGACCATTTACCTTGTATTGACAACTTTGCATTTGAATGTTATATCTGTAACAAAAGGCCCTGTCCACTGGCACGCTGATTTTGAGATATGGGTCTGTGATAAGGAAGTGAGGCTTCCAGAGCCAAAAGGCTTGTCAAACAAGCAGGGTGTTGATTTGATGCATGCCCATAATGACAACAGGGTACATGTCGAAGGCGTGATTCTTGACAAGAAACAAGCTAGTTTAGGGGCTTTCTTCTATGCCATTGGAGGCTCTTTATCTGATGATGGCCTGAAAGTGCCGACAGATGAAGGCTTAGTTTCTGTCCATGATGGAGACAAATGCAATGAAAAGCCTGCATATCTTCACGTTTTTGTCAACGGAAATCCAATTGAGGACCCTCCTGCTTACGAAATAGCCCATTATGAAAAAGTCCCTCCAGGCGACAGGATTAAATTTGCCTTTACCGAAAAGCCGACAGAAGAAATTGACCCGAATATAAAATGACAAAATGACAGTTGAAGCATACCTTCCGACCTTGGGAACTGTAGTCACAACGGCATTGATTGATTCGATTAATCCATGCGCAATAGGGGTGTTGATACTTCTTGTTTCCATAATGGTGGCATTCAAGACAAAAAAAGAAATGATGTTTTACGGCTTCATGTATGTCCTTGCGGTACTTGTCACCTATGTATTGGCAGGTTTTGGAATACTGTATTTCTTAAGCTCAGTTCCTCTTTTTGTCAGCGAGTACATATCCATTGCAGTCGGCTCCCTGATAATAATCGCAGGCCTCATAGAAATCAAGGATTTCTTCTGGTACGGCCATGGCATCACTCTTGCAATACCTCCTGAAAGGGCGAAGCAGATACAGGATATGACAAAAAAGATAACCTTGCCCGGAGTTCTTTTTCTAGGGGCGTTTGTTGCAGGAGTTGAATTGCCGTGCACAGGAGCACCCTACCTTGCAATCCTGCTTCTTTTGTCGCAAAATTTTAATTTTGCAGCATTCCTCATGCTGGTTTTATACAATATAATCTTCGTGCTGCCGCTGATTGTGATTTTACTTATGGTTTATTTCGGCTTCAAGATACAGCATATAAAGAGATGGAAACAGAACAACAGGGCTTACATGAGGCTGGCAACAGGCTTTATACTTGTGCTTCTCGGCTGGCTCCTGATTTTGATTGCAAACGGTACTATAACTTTTAATTAGGCTAAAATGAAGAAGAAAAAAGTGATAAAAAAGGCAAAGGACAGGACAATCCTGCAGATAGTCAAGAGAAGGGGCCATTCCGAGCTCTATGATGAAAGGAAAGTCTATGGCTCATGCTATTTTGCGTGCAGGAACGCGCATCTGAGCGGGAAGGAGGCAGAGGAAATATGCAGGAAAGTGTCTGCATCAATAACAAGATGGATAAAGTCAAAAAAAATAGTTTCTTCCAACGACATTTTCAGGATGCTGATTGCAGAATTGAAAAAGCACAATGAGGACGCTTCGTTTTTATATGAAACTCACAGGGATATATCGTAAGATTTAATAATCACCACTTCAATAAAATTCTTGGTGATGCAAATGGCAAAGAAAAAGGCGAAAAAATCAGCCAAAAAAGGCAAGAAAGCAGCTAAAAAAGGCAAGGTTTGCGAATTCTGCTGATGCATAAAACTCTTCAAAAGCATCAAGAAGAAAGAAGGCAGGGGTTGAGCCGCTCCAGCATAAGGGACTTTATCTTGGGATTCCAGGACGGGCTTGTAAATACTCTCGGATTAGTGTTGGGAGTTGCAACTGCGGTTCAAAGCTCTAATATAGTTTTGATTTCTGGATTGGTAACAACATTTGCAGAATCTGTCTCAATGGCGGCTGTCGCATATACAAGCACAAAAGCAGCAAGGGAATATTACGAGGGCGAGCTTCAAAGGGAAAAGAAGGAGATAAGGGAAATGCCCCACATGGAAGTTCAGGAAATAAGGGACATTTATTGCAAAAAGGGATTTAAGGGAAAGCAATTGGAGATGATTGTCAAAAAAATAACCTCGGACAAAAAGCTCTGGCTTGACACTATGATGGCAGAAGAGTTAAGAATGTTTCCTGAGGACTATGAAAAGCCCGTGAAGAGCGCTGTAATAGTGGGATTGTCTGCTGTCCTCGGCTCCTTGATTCCTGTCTTTCCTTTCTTCTTTCTTGATGCAAAAACAGGCATGGCCTATGCGCTAATTGCCTCAGTATTGACATTGTTTGCAGTTGGCTCGATAAAGGCAAAGATAACAATCGGCAGCTGGAAAAAGAGCGGCATTGAAATGGCTGTTGTTGGCACAGTTGCCGCTTTAGTCGGCTATTTAGTCGGCTCTTTGTTGGGGACAGTTTATGCTTGAGCTTAATTAATGTGATAAAATAGTCCTTTATGAACGAAAATAAGCTGATTTAAGCCTTTTCCGGAAAAATAAGATTTAATAACATGAGAGTTTTATAGCCAAATTATATATACCATGCCGGATTGGAGGTGTAAAATGAAAAAATTGCTATTGATTTTTATGATTGTAATTTTCTTGATAAGCGCATGCTCTCAGCAAAAGCCTGAAGAATTAATCGGTAAAGGGATGCCTGTGCCCGGAAGCAATGCGGAAGAGAAAATTGCATCATCTGATAATGCAAAGGAGTTCAGGATGACTGCAAAGCAGTTTGCTTTCGAGCCTGAAGTAATAGAAGTCAGCAAGGGCGACAGGGTAAAACTTACAGTTACAAGCACCGATGTTCCCCATGGAATCTCAATTCCGGAATACGGCATCAATGAGAGGCTTGATGTTGGCAAGCCAGTTACAATTGAATTTACCGCAGACAAGGAAGGCACCTTCACAGCATTCTGCTCCATATTCTGCGGCTCCGGCCACAGCAGGATGAAAGGCAAAATAATAGTGAGATAATATGAGGAAATCCTTTTTTATTTTGATTTTTTTGCTTTTTTTATTTTCTTTTATCGCAGCGGTATATGCGCATTCTCTCTATCTGTTCAATATAAGCCTTGATTTTGACAAGGGCCTTAAGTCCAATGTAATAATCGCTGCCCAAAAATTTGCAAACACAAGCAAAGAGCCTGTAAGCTTCGATCTCGACAAAGGGCTTATAATGGCGCATTTCGAGCCGGACCAAAGGAATTATGCCGAGATAAATCCCTTGAATTATGAAGTTTATGGCATGAGAAACGAGAATCTAAAGCATCAAATCGTCCCTCAGTCTGCGGCTTCAAAGATGCCAAAACAGGAAGGATATGAAACTGCAAAAAGATTTTTTGAGAAATTTCCTGCAAATGTAAAATCAGAGCTCAAATATGGTGCAGATGTTTCTGAGGTGGACGGCACTTATTTTTACAAATGGAATAGGTATGTTGATGGGATTATTGTTGCGGATGAGAGTTTTTTTGTCAATGTCGATGCTTATAATGGAAACATAATAGCATGGCGCCTCTCCATTTTTGACTATCCAAAAGAATCAATCAAAACAGTTCCTGCTATAAGCGCAAATGTCGCAAAAAAAGTTGCTGAGCTGAGCTTTAATGCGCCTTCTGTTCAGAATTTTGAGCCGTACCTTATAATTTATACAAAAGAGCCTGTCTGGGTCAGCAAGATTCAAGGACAGCTTTATCCATATTATATTGGAGTAAATGGAATTGATGGCTCGATTGCTTTCACAGGCACGTTGCCAGGGGAGATTCCGGATGGCTACAAGACAGAAAATGTCAAGGTTGTTGAGACAGAACTGATAAAGCAGATATACAGCTCATGATGAAAAAAATATTGTTGATTTTAGTAGTTGCACTTTTTGTCAGCTCATGCTCTTCGCAAGACCAGGATGCGTCAAAAGCCAAGAAAATAATAGATTACCACAAGAAAAAATTTGACAGCCTTCCCCTGAGCGGCAGGGTAGCTGATGGAGTTAGGGAAATTGAAGTTAAAGGCTCGCAATATGAATGGCAGCCTGAAAATATTGTAGTGAAAAAGGGCGAAAAGATAAGGCTCATTGTCACAAGCTTGGATGTTCCCCATGGATTTGAGATAGAAGGCATCATAATACCCAACTGGAATGTTGACAATTTGATTAAAAAAAACGAAAAGGCTGTTTTAGAATTTACTGCAGATGAAGCCGGAGTCTGGGACACAGTGTGCACAGGATATTGCGGACCCGGGCATGGCACTATGAAAAAAAAATTTATTGTAAGGGAGTAAAGCCAATGAAAAAAATAAATATAATTCCAATCTTATTTTTGTTGCTGATTCCTTTATCCTTTGCCCAGTCAGGATTGCAGAAAATCACGGATTACAATCAGCAGCAGGCCATTTTCTATCTGCAAAACCTTTCTTTTTTCGTTGCTTTTATCGGTGGAATCATCAGCGTTTTATTGCCATGCACACTTGCAATATTGCCTGCATTTTTTGCTTATACTTTCAAGGAAAGAAAGGAAATAACAAAAATGACGCTTGTATTTTTTGCAGGCTTCTCCTTGATTTTCATGATTCTTGGAATTTTCGCTTCCGCCATAGGCCAGACCTTGACGTCCATACAAGTTGCTGACACAAAGCTCCTGATTTTTGCAGCCGGCATTTTGCTGATTATCTTTGGCATCATGACCATTCTTGGCAAGGGTTTTTCTTTCATCCAAATCGGCGCGAAAACAGGACATGACATTTTTGGGGTTTTCTCATTCGGGATTTTGTTTGGCCTTGGATGGAGTGCCTGCCTCGGCCCTGTGCTTGCAGGGATTTTGCTGATCGCATCTACCTTCCACAATTACCTTTATGCCGCAATCCTGCTTTTGTTCTATTCCCTTGGGCTGTTTGTCCCCTTATTCCTGGTTTCAATATTGTTTGACAAGTACAATTTGACGCAGAAGGCATGGCTAAAGGGCAAGGAATATAAAATAAGCTTGTTTGGCAAAACCTTTTACATACATACTATGAAAATTATTGCCGGTATTTTGCTGATAGCTTCCGGCTCAATCTTTATAATATTTAACGGAACCAATGTAATCAACGCGCTGGACCCATTAAGAACATCCGTTTATGCATATATCTTTGAGGACAGGCTGTTCGGCATTCCTTATATCAACTTGGTGGGGTTTATTGTGTTTGTGTTGTTTGCCTGGCTTGTCGGATATTTTATTTACAAAAGAAACAGGAAAGATATCCAAAATCAGTAAAAATAATCCTTTATGAACGGAAATAAACCATTTTAAGGCTTTTTTTGCTTTCAAAAGCTTTAAAAGATACAGGGTTTTATAAGTAAAATATATATAAAAACTGATATTTGTTGATAAACATGCCAGAACAGGATGATATATTTTTGGAAAAGGTGATTTTGTTTTTATTCGTGCTAGTCGGATTGATACTCATTTTCAGCCAATTCCAGTTCTACCAGATTTCACAAAGCTACTGGACTTATGCTGCGATTGCGCTTATTGTTGCTTTAATTGGCCTGATGGCATGGCTATTGATACAAAAGCCTGTTCAGAAGCATGCTGAAAGCGCAAAGCATCAGCCAAATCCATTGACCTTTATGGAAAAGCTGACCTATGGAGTGACAGCCTTGATTGCTGTCCTTATACTATTCAACCAGATGCAGCTTTCACAGGCATCTGCCCTTATAGGTATTCAAAATGGGCTGACATTAAAGACATCCTCAACAAAAACTCCAGTTGCATTGACCGGTAATCCAACACAGGATGCGATGGCTGTTGTAATCCCAAGAGGCATTCCTTTCTATGGCGAGCAATTGGGAGTTTCATTTGAAGATCCAATCAGGAGCCTGGAAATAATAGCACAGCTTGATCCCGCTTACGGCAGGAACAAGGTGCAGCTCTCGCAAGAGGAAAAAGCGCGATACATCAAGATTGGCACAACCCATACAATGGCATGCGAGTTCTGCTGCGGCGCCACAACGCTTGTTTTCAAGGACGGCAGGCCAGCATGCGGATGCAAGCACTCATGGGCAATGAGAGGTTTGGCAGCATACTTGATCAAGAATTATCCTGATTTGAGTGATGAAGGAATAATGAAAGAGATTACAAAATGGAAAGGCCTGTTCTTCCCGAAGCAGATGATACAGAAATACATCCAGGAAACGCAAACTGGTCAGTACACCCCAGATATTGCTGCATTATTGCTCGATGTGGATGAGAATAAATTAAAGGAAATGAAAGCTGCAGTCGCGTCAAGTGGAAATCAGCAAGGCTCTGATGTTGCAGCGAGCATAAATGAGCTGCCATCAATGGTAGGCGGCTGTTAATCCAAATCCAGCGTAAAACAAAGTTTTACGGGCTTTGGATTGATGTATGAAATTCCAAAGCTTTATAAAAGATAAGGTAATCTTAAGGAGGAATTAAAATGAACAGAAACGTGATAATTGTGATTGTGCTTGTGGTTTTAGTGCTTCTGACTGCAGTGCAGGCCATACAGCTAAGCAGCCTGAAGACAAGCATAGCAACAGGCAAGGTAAATGTAGGCAATGCACCAGCTAAAAGCTCCGGTAATTTGCCTTCAAACTTGAACGACCTTCCCTCAATGGTAGGCGGATGTTGATTTTAGCAACAGGTGGTTAACTATGAAATTAAAAACAGCTATATTAGTGTTGATAGTTTTAAGCGTTTTTTTAGTGGGCTGCACATCCAGCCAGCCAAATGGCTATGCAGCATACAACCAGCAGCAGGGGCAGCAGCCTTATGTTGGCGGCGGCTGCGGTGTTGCGCCAAATGCAGATTATGAAGATACTCCAGTAAATGCTATTCCGAACTCCGGATTGTAACTTCTGAAAATGGAGCTTACCAAAAGAGAAAAGAGAAAGCTTAGATTGGAAAAGCTGAGGCAGGAAAGCCGGGAAGCCCAAAAAGAATACGAGCAGGGTATTGAGCATCAAAAACAATCTGGTCAGCAAAGCCGGTCAAAAGAATCAAAATATTATGTTATTGCGGGCATAGTTGGAATTATTATCCTTGCAATCGTATCTTACTCTGTTTATTCAATTAACAAGCCCGGCCCTTACGATAATTTTGCCAAATGCCTCGCAGACAAGGGGGCTGTAATGTACGGCGCAATGGATTGGTGCAAATACACACAGGGGCAAAAGGGAATGTTTGGCAAGTCATTCAAATACATAAACTATCATGAATTCCAGGATTTGCCCGGAATAAAAATAACCCCGACATGGGTGATTAATGGGGAATGGCATGAAAATGTGCAGTCCTTTGACAAATTGGCGGCATTGACAGGCTGCAAAGTGTGAATAAGATGGATCCTGAAAAAAAAGGCAAGGTATCCGACCATTTGACGCTGGAGAATATATTCATTGGATTGGCAATACTTCTTGGCATTATTGTGTTGATTAACATTTTCACTGCATATTCCCTCAATAATCAAATCAAGGAAGGAAAAGAAATTGCTGACCAGAAGTCAAGGCCCGCAAGAATAGAGCTTGCTGTCCTAAAAAATTCAAAATGCATTGACTGCTTCGACATTTCCTCTATTGCAGACAACCTAAAAAGCATGAATGCAAACATCACAGAACATTCTGTTGTTGAATTTGACTCAAAGGAAGGAAAGCAGCTTGTGTCAAAATACAAAATACAAAAAGTGCCTGCTGCCATAATAAGGGGGGAAATTGACAGGCTTGCCATACAGGACATTGAAAAAAGGGAAGATGCTTTTGTAATTGAAGCTCTTCCACCATATACGGATGCTGCAACAGGCAAGATTGAGGGAAAAGCTTCCTTAATGATTCTTAAAGACCCTTCGTGCCTTAAGTGCAATGAATTGACACCTTTGATAAGCCAGATAAAGGCAGCAGGGGTAGTGATTTCAGAAGAGAGGAATGTTACCGCAAACAGTGCAGAAGGACAGGAATTGATTAAAAAATACAATGTTGGATTTATACCCACAATGATTTTGTCGAGAGATGCTTCTCTTTATCCGATAATGCAGCAGGCATGGTCAAGCATAGGAACAACAGAAAATGATGGTTCTTTTGTATTGAGGGGAAGCGCCCAATACCATGCATTGCCGTTCATTAATTTGACAACTGGCAAGCTGGTCGGAATCATTAACATAGCTTACCTTTCTGACAAAAGCTGCACAGAGTGCTATGATGCAAAGCAGCACAAGGAAATTCTTGAAAGCTCATTCGGCATGAAATTTGACAAGGAGGAATCTTTGGACATAAGCGATGCAAGAGGCAAGGAGCTTGTTGCAGGATATTCAATAACAAAAGTTCCTACTGTCATTCTTTCAGGAGAAGTTGGCGTCTACCCGCCAGCGCAGGCCCTTAAGCAATTTTACACAATTGAAAAAGACAATTCATATGTTTTCAGGAATACATCGCTAGTTGGGACTTACAGAGATTTATCAACAAGCCAGATTGTAAAAGCCCCTGAAGCGGTACAATGAAAAAGGATTTAATTTTTTACATTGTAATTCTTGTTCTTATAGTTCTGGTTCTCTGGCAATGGATACCAAAAGGCAGCTTGGTTATGCAATCTGCTGAAATGCAGGATGACCTAAGGGATTTGCATTTGCTCAGCGGCATAGGTTCTTTGAAGTCAGCCCATCTTCATGCAGATGTAAAAGTTTATATTAACGGGAAGGCAATTGACTTTTCCCAGAAGGAATACCAGCTTGCAGCACGCTTCATTCATTTCGAGGACGGAATTGGGGATGTGATACATACACATGCGACAGGCCTGGCACTGGGGCATCTTTTCAAGTCGCTTGGAGGGGATTTTAATAGTGAGTGCATTGTGCTTGACGGGCAAAGCAGCTGCAATGATGGCGCTAAAACACTGAAGTTCTATGTCAACGGCCAGAAAAGCAGTGAGTTTGACAATAGGGTCATAATGGATTTGGACAAGTATCTGATTTCTTACGGCAATGAAGACAATGCAGAAATACAAAAACAGCTGAGTTCTATAACAAATTTGGCTCCTAAATATAGTTTGCAGAAATAATTTTTTGGCAAATTAAAAATCCATTATCTTTAAAAAACTGAAAAACAAAAACTTTAAATACTCCTTATATAATGCAAACTATATTCTGGAATAGCTAAATAGGGGGTTAACAAATTGCCAAACAATAATAAAGAGATATTCAATGTTTTTTTCAGGGAAAAACCAGCCATGATGCTGGTTGAACTGAAAAATGCAAAAAATGAGGTTTACGCTTCTTCCATAGCAAAAACCATTGACTGCACTTATTCTCACGTTGTGAAGATACTGCAGGAGATGCAGAAAGCCGGATTAGTCAATTTCGAGAAGCAAGGGCGCTTGAAGCTCCTTACTCTTACAAAAACAGGCCAGGAAGTGGCTGACAAGATAGACGGAATAAGGACTTTGCTGTGAATATTAAAATATATTATCCCATTGACTGTCATAGGAATTGTCCCAAGTTTTCTTTAAAGAAGTTTCGCTTAATAACATAAGAAGATGCTTTTCTTCTTTATCTATTTCATTAGCTATTTTGCCCATACCAAATTATACAGCAGCTTTTAATTTCTGCCTGTTTATTTCTTCCTGCATTAATTTTTTTGATATATCTTTATCTAGCTCTATCAATTTCTTTACAAGCGGACTGCTAATATTCAATTTGTATAATTCCGCCCTTCCAATCCTTCTTGTTTTTGTCACAATTCCCAACTTAACTATATCTTTCCAGAATCCATGCAAAGTGCTCCATCCAATGTCAGAGTTTTTTGCTATATCTGTCATACTATAGTCAAACTCCCTGTTGTCCATGAAGAAATCTATGACCTTGACTATTGGGGATTCTCCAAAAATCAGCCTGAAAGATGATTTGTATTCCATAATTGTTATAATTATAATCACTTATTTATATACTTTTTGATTAATTTAAACATTCATTATACTGAACAAAGCTATATATAAAAGGCAGTTTTTTGTTATTTAAATGGACCTTAAGAAAATTATTCTAAGAAAACTTTATAGACACAGAATTATCGATGGAAAACATACAGCTATTGAGCATTTAACTAAAGGCCTGCCAAAGCATATGGTTGGATTTGCAAAAGAAGCTGTTAAGGAATTGATTAAAGAAGGCTTTATCTTGCAAAAATCCACTTCTTATGGCTAGCAAGTCAGCTTGAATCCTGAGAAGATTGACGAGATTGAGAAGACTATCGAAAGCAGGGAATAGGAACCCAATTTTTTGGTTTTTTGTTTCTATTGATTGGACTTGCTTTTACTGTTGGAGCTTATTTTGTGAATAAATCCTTAAAAAAATATTGATGTTGTAAATAATTTTTTCCTACCCTATCTTCTCTTCAACTGCATACTTCCCAAGAACTTCCTTTGCAGCCTCTATGAACATTATTTCTTTTTCTGTTGGAATTACAGCCCCTGCTGCATTCTGATGCCCCCCGGCCTCTGAATTTCCTATGCCCTCAATTATTCCCTCAATCACCCTTTTCAGGTCAAGCGCCCCATTAAGGTTGTTTGTGGTCCTCAAAGATATTTTTGTGCTTCCATCAACAGCCCTTGCCATTGACAAGATGAAATTGTTGTTCACCATAACATTTGACTTGGAAAGTATTGAAGCCAAAGTCCCGATCATTGTAGACATGACATTTTGTTTTGCGTTTATGATAACAAACCTGTTGCCCCAAAATATGTCATCGCTGAACTTGTTCTCATTATACCAGTTTAATGCATTCACAATTTCTTTTTTATAATCAGCCATGCACCTTATTGCCTGCTGCTTGATTTTTTTGTCGCCTAAGCAAGCCCCTATCCCATAAGAGGATTTTCCCAGCCTGCCGCATGCATTAAGTAATGTCGCAAATTCCTTTGCATCCCTTGTGGGGCATTCCTCCTCCTCATGGGGCAGGATGTACACATTGCCCAGCACGTCATCTGGGTTGGCTTCATTCAGTCTCTTCATTATTATGCCTGTCACCAGCTTCTGCATGTCCTTCTCATCAAGATGCACAATTTTCTTCCACCCATTGCCGTTTTTAGGGTCTATGCCGATTTGGGATAGGAATTGTATTGCCCCTGATTCAGAGCCTGAAACTCCCGGAATATAGGGGTCGGTGCAGTACTCAAGCACCTTATGCAGCGGCTTTGTCTGTGAGCCAAACAGCCTAAGGCCCTTTGTGACTTTTATCTTTCCTTTTTCAACAGCTGTCTGGAGTATCTCTTCATTAAGCCTCAAAAACCCATTCCGCTCCTGCAAATCACCAATGGCCCCTATGATTGCTATATGGGCAAGCTCTTCCATGCTTTTGTCAACAGTGCAGGCAAGCTTAAACACAACTCCTGCTCCTGAAATCTCTTTTCCCCCATCAATGCCGCAAGTGTGCGGATTGACAAAAACAATTCCCTCATGGGCATTCTCTTCAATGCTGTGATGGTCAAGCACAAACACCTTTTTGCCTTTGAGCATCTCTTTTATGTCGCTCATCACTCCGGAGCCTATGTCAGTGAAGATAAAGCAGTTATACGGCTCAGAAGCAAGCTGGCTTATCACTCCCTTGTTCAGTTGCTGCACTATGCTCACAGAATGCTTGCGGTTGTCATTGTTGAGCAGCTTTATCATTATCGCGCATGCGCTTATTCCATCAGCATCAAGATGGCTTACAAGCCTTATCACTTCTTTTTTGTCAATAAGCCTGAATTCTTCAGCCGCTTTTCTCAGCTGCTCATCAAATTGTTCGTAAGGATCCATCAAAGCACCTTTTCATTTGAATTTTTATGAATGTTTATTCTAAAAAAACTAGTCGCCTCAGATACTTTTAATTCAGAGGCCGTTCTCTTGTTTGATTTAATTTTTCGTAATGTGTATTGGTTACTCCATTTTATTTAATTTTATCAAAATGCTTGTTTTTATATTTTATGCTCCGAATCTTCTTTCCCTTTGACTGAATTCCCTGATGCACTTAATTAAATCCCCTTTGGTAAATTCAGGCCATAGCTTATCTAAGAATACAAACTCACTATAAACACTCTGCCATGTCAAAAAATTGCTTGTCCTTACCTCCCCCCCCGGCCTTATCACAATGTCTGGCTCGCTTTTAAGGTACAAATATCCTGCTATTGTTTTGTCATCAATGGATTTAAGCCCGGCCTTGATGATTTTTCTGACAGCGTCTGTTATTTCTTGCCTGCCCCCGTAAGCAAGCGCAAAATTGACAACAAGCTTGCTGTTTTTGGCCGTTTTCTTTATGACATCCCGCATTGCCTTTTGTATTCTTTTCGGGAACATCCACTGCCTTCCAATAACATTGACTCTTACTTTATTTGCGAATATCCACCTGTCTTTCTCCATATCGTTGAATTCCTTCCAGAACAGGCTGAACAGATAATCAACTTCCTTCCTGGCCCTTTTGAAGTTCTCTGTTGAAAAAGCGTAAAGCGTCAGCTCTTTTATGTTAAGCTCGATGCACCAGTTAAAAAGATCCTCAAGCTTTCTTAATCCAAATTCATGCCCTTTCCATGGCTGCAGGCCAAGTTTTTTTGCGAATCTCCTATTTCCATCCAGGATTATTGCTATATGCTTGGGGGCTTTAGAAAGCATAGCTGTAAGTGGTCGCGAGCGCTTTATATAGATTGCGAAAGCAAAGCTAAACTCTTGCCAAAAACATGATTCCCATTACAAGGCTGAAAATTGAATAAGAAAAAGCAATTCCGCTTGCATAGTCTGGAAATCCGAGCTCAACATAAGAGTGGTTTATAATGTCAGACACTGCATTTCCGGTAATCTGCGCATCAGTTCCAAATTTTGAGTCTATAAAGGCGCCTGCCATTAACCCAAGCAAACTGTTCAATATCAGCAGTATCCCAATAAGCTTCACCATGCAAAATCACTTTTTTGCTTTTCCATATTTTTATGCAGCTTTCCAAACAGGCCGACAAAAACTTCTTGCGGGATTGTGATGCCTGCTTCGACAAATGCCCTTGCAAGCCTGTATCCGTCATTCTGCTCCTCTCCAGCCTTGAACTCGAGCAGGTTCTTAAGCGTAAGGCCGCACATCATGCCGTTGTTGATCATCAGGGCAATATTTCTGCTGCCTTTTTGCACTTTTATGCTGTTTAAATCCACAAAAACCTGATTTTTGTTGACGGCAAATCTATGCAGTTCCCATTCAATCAGGTCTTTCATTATCTTTTCGATTTCATTGTTCCCTATATAATCAGGAAGATTTGTGATTTTAAAATAGTCGATAAATCCTGTATCCTCTTTCAGTTCAAATCTTAAAACCTTGCCAAGATAGCCCCTGACTTTCTGCCTGCTTCCTGTCTTTTTTCCTCTTAAGGATTTTGATGATTTCCACTCATTTTCCACAACATATGCATATTCCTTTCCCTTGATTTTTTTTATGCGGAAAAATGCCATTTTTAAAGTTAGGCACTATTAATTTATAAGCTTTTTGATAGGTTAGTAGAATTATTTTCATATATCAAAACGATATATTAATAGGATTAGACGAACTTTTAAGAATTTATCTAATTGCAGCTGCAAACTCTTTTTTGAATCTTGCATTTGTCTTGTGCAGCCTTTCAACAGCATTGATAAGTGCATTCTTAGGGCTTTCTTCCCCGTCAGTTTCCACTATAATCTGCGGCACGCTGATTTGAGGGTGCCTTATGCTGTATGTCGTAATCTTTACATGCTTGTCATTCCAAAGTTCTGTCTTGAGAGCGCTGCATAAAGTATGGTTGACGCCCTTGACTTCGACTGCAAGCCTGTTCTTTTTATCGTCGAGAATTTTAACTTCCATTTTTCTGTGTTTTGGAAAATTATATCACTTTAAAAATGTTTTGCATTTTTGTCTTGTGCAGCCTGTCATCAATTAAAATCAATATTCCTTTTCAAGCCTAAAGCAGCTCACATTTATTCGGTGGATTCGCCGTCGATGAAATGAAAAGCTCGCCTTCAGGGGAAATCTAAAGTCCCAGACATGCGTGATTTTGGCATTTTTTTTGGCTGCAAACCTTTCCAAAAAGCCCCTAGTCTCACTTTTGTGGAAGGAGTAAACAGTTGATGCTATTTCCAAGGCCTTTTCAAGGAACAAAATATCGCTATGCTTCACTTTTGTTCCGAAAGGGGGGTTTTCAATTACCACATCCACTCCAGCTTCCTTAATCTGCCCTATATCTTTGAGAACAAGCTCATACTTTCCTATTGGATAACCCTCACTTTTTACCTTTGAAATGTTTTTTTTGGCCTTTTCAAGCGCGTTTTCATCAAAATCTATGAATGATACATGCCTTGCCCCCAACAATAGCGCACCTATGCCTAATAAGCCTGTTCCACAGCCAAGATCAGCTATCGCTTTTCCCCTTATATCCCCTAGCAAAGCAGCTTGCCATAGGGCAAAAGCCGCAGTCTCACTATCTGTAATGTACTGTTCAGCTCTCACTTTTGGCTCAGAAAATGTTTCCATCTGCGATAAAACTATTGCCAACCCTGATTTTGACCTGATTTTGCTCATTTTTATGATTTTTGATGTCTCACTTTCCATGAGTAAAGGTTTATTATACATTTATTTTCAATATTGTAGATATCTCCACATACAATCAATTCAAATACTTTCTTATTATTTCTTTTCTATATTGAAATAAACTACTGCTTTTCTTAAAAATATAAGCCATTTTCTTGCTTTAACTTTATGCTGTCTCTAAAAAACTGATGGCCTTAACTTTAAAAATTTGTTGGAAATTATTTAGGCTAAAAACTTCATCCGCTCCATTTTATCATTCCCAAAACAGTCCTATCATATTCCTAAAACTGTCCCAAGTCAGTCTCAATTTTCTAAATTTTATCGTCTATAATCTAGTACCAAATTAGTCCTATAATATTCCCAATATATTCCCAAAAATGAAAAGATTTAAATAAATTGGATTAAATTTAGCATTTATGTTTTGGAAAAAAGACGACACGGAAAAAAAGCTGAGCCAGATAAATGATGCACTAAGAAAGTCCTTTTCGAATGTAAAAAAAGACACAAGCAGCATTTTCCAGTGGCTTAATCACTTCTACAGGAAAAGCATGGAGCAGGAGCAGATGCTCAAAAAAATGCAGATGGAGATGTCATACACGCCTAAAACAAGGGAGGACATAAGGCGCATTATAGACGATTACTATTCTTTTGAAACAATCATGGCAAAAATAAGGGATTTGAATGAAAAAGTTGATGAATTATCGAGAAGAAATTCAGTACAGCCGGTTCAGATTGTGCCTGCAGCGGTGCGTAAAGAAGCATATCCGGATATTTCCCATATTGAAAATAGGCTTGCAAAACTTGAGCAAAAGAAGATTTCTATGAAAGAGAAGATAATAAAAAGGATCACAAGAAACTCGAAGGAATATGTGAAAAGTGTCGTGATTTCCTATATCAAAAAATACGAGAGGATATCGGCATTGCAGCTCAAAGAGATAGTTGTTGATGAGCAGAATTTCTGCTCAAAAAGCTCTTTCTATCGGCTGTTGGAGGAGATTGAGGCTCTTGATGAAATTGGGGTGATAAAGCATGGTAAAGAGAAGCACTATATCGCAAAATCAATGAGGCACAAAGTTGAAAGCTCATGATTCAAACTTAGAAATCCCGCTTTCCGAAACTTATTTAAACCCCCTCTTTGCAAAAATTCATATTTGATTTGGGGGTGATTCATATTTTGAAAAAATTTTTTCTTAGGGGCAAGAGTCTGGGGCTTGTGCTTCTTAATAAGAAGCTTAGGGGCGAGCTTGATGTCATCAAGCAGGAGTTTGAGGAGCATCTGCAGGCGATAAACGAAAACACAAGCGAGATTGCTTCAAATTTTGAGTATGTCAGCGAAATAGAAGCAAAACTGGACCGGCTGAGCGAAAGAGTTGACCAAATTCAGATGTTTTTGGAATCTAATTCAGGAATGCAAGTTGCAAGAAAGCACAATTTCGATGTTAAAAGGCTCAGCAGAAAAGAGCAGAAAGTGTTTCTTGTGATATACACCCTTGAAGAGGAGAAAGGCAACTTAACTTATGGGGATATAGCTGAGAAATTAGGAATATCTGAGCACCTGACCGCAAGCTACATTACATCGCTCATAGAGAAAGGAGTGCCAATAATAAAAAGATACATCAACACAAAACCTCATTTCAGGCTTGATCCGGATTTCAAGACTTTGCAGGCAAAAGAGAACATATTGCAATTGAGCTTGGAAGAATTTGGATTTTAATTCTTTTTATTATTTATTAAAAGTTTTAATCATAGATTGTCAAATGGACTTTTTACCTTTTTCAGCTGCTGTGTAGAGACTTTTGTATAGATTTGAGTTGTTGACAAGTTTGAATGGCCCAGCAGTTCCTGTATGATCCTGATATCAGTTCCGGCTTCAAGCAAATGAGTCGCAAAGCTGCTCCTTAGCGCATGGCAGAAAACCCTTTTCTTTATCCCGGCCTTTTTAGCAGCTTCTTTCACAACCTTTTGGGCCTGCCTTATTGTTATGGGCCTGCCATTCACAGAGAAAATGTAATCACTGGTGTCTTTTTTCATTCTTATGTATTCGCTGAAATGGTTTATCAAATTGCTTGACAGGATAATGTACCTTTCCTTGTTGCCCTTGCCGTGCTTTACCTTGCCCATTTTTTCCTCTAAATCAAGATCGTCAATCTTTAAGCTCATGCATTCGCTTACTCTTAGACCTGATGAATACATAAACTCGACAAGCAGCCTGTGCTTTGGATTATCAATGACATCCAATAATTTTTTTATTTCATCTTTTGTCAAAACAGTAGGAAGCTTTTTCTCAGGCTTTGGCGCCTTAAAGCTATTAAAGGCTGAATTTTGCAAGATTTCATTGTAGAAGAACTTTAGCGAGCTTAAGGCAAGATTAACGCTGCTTGGCTTGTACTTTTTGCCTGACATCATGTGAGCGATGTATTTTTTGGCGTCGTCTTGGGTTACAGAGCCTGGCTCTTTGCTTGTGAAATCAAGAAACTTTTTATTGTGGAAGGTATAAGCATCAACCGTTCTTTTGCTAAAACCCCTTATTTTGAGCTCTGTCTCCAGTTTGTCTAGCATTTTTTCAGCACTCACACAGCAAATATATAAAACTTCGCCTAAGTACCATTATACGAACATTTTGGGCTTTTTGAGATTAATCTTTTCTTTTACGTGTAGTTTTGGCATACTTTTACAATTGAACTGGGTTATTTGATAGAAATTAATGACTTTTTGTATTTTGTGATGAAATTCCCACCACAACTGTGGGTCGACGCCCAAATCTCACTTCGTTCGATTTGTGCTACTCGGCATCCCGTAGGGAGCAACCCCTGCCTCGCCGACCGCCAGTGGTGGGAATTTGTGATTAGAACTTATTATTTTTCACTTCCGCCATATTGTCTTAGAAATTCTTTAATTTCCTTATCATTCTTACCGTCTTTAACTAATTTCTTTACTTTGTCTCCTATATCTAATGCGTGATATATCAAAGAAGCTACTGTTACATTATTTGCCGCAATAAGAGGAGAGACTGTCAGATATCCTCTACCTAGAAATGGAAATATCCATGATGCTGCACAAATAGCTCCCGATTGCAAAGCTGTATCCTCGATTACTTGATAAGGAGATGGATGAGGTGAAGTTTGTGTATTCAATTCAAAGATAAAATCATCTAATCCATACTCTTTAAATCTTGGATCTTTAATAGCACGAAGAGTTGCAAATGTTGAAGCTATGTCTACAACCCTACCAATCACAGCACTACTAAGCCCAATATTCCTATTAGCGAGTTTTGAATAACCACGAAGTAAATATCCTCCTAAAGCGTCCCCTAAGAAATATGCACTTGGCATCATTAGTGTGTACTTGGCTTTACCTATAGTGCCAACTGTTCTATACGCTGTATCAAGTATATCTTCTGCAAACTCTTGAACTCTGCTTGATTCTTCATGTACTTTTGATTCAGCTATTTGAAGTCGTTTGTATAATGAAACATATTTTACTGCAAATACATGATACCCTGTCAATGCTATAGTTCTAATCCAGCCAAAAGTCATTTTTTTAATAAATTCTCTTCGAGAAATATCTTCTAATGACTCATCGTTTGACATTGTGTAAGGAAACTTTGTTCAACTTAAAAATTTTTGTGCAGCTCGTCTAATAATCTAACTCTTCTATGCCAAAACTACACTACTTATTGCGTCGCCTAATTCTCTGAATTAAACGAACTTTTGTCTGCCAAAAGTACACGCAATAAGCCGAAAAGGTTAAAGCCCAAAATGTCTAACTGCTCGTTGCACTCGCAGTTGGTGGGATTTCCATTTCATTCCAATCCCACTCGTTTAATGTTCGTTTTCTGGTAAAATCGAGTTCCTTGCGTCACTCAGATTTTAGCCTAACTTTTTTCCAGCTCTGCAAAATTTTCCAGCCATATGGGGAAAATTTTGCGAGGGAAAAAAGTTCAGAAAACTTCTCCATTATACGAACATTTGGAATTACTTGATATTCTGCATTATTGCCATTTCATTCCTAATTTGGATATCAACTTTGCCTTTATGAAAAAAATTCCACCAACAACAATGGATTCACACACGGTCATTTTCTCAGCTTCGCTTCGAAAATGCCCTATTCGGAAAGGAAATTTCAGAACTTCGTAACTGAAATTTCCTCTCCTTGTTGGTGGAATTTTTCTTAACCAAAAGGCAAAGCACGGTTTAATGCTAAGAAAAAATCTGGACTTTCGAAGAATTTAAAAAGAAAATATTCTTACTTAAACCTAAAATGACTAATCAACCAAATTGGCATCAAGTTGCACAAAATTACTTGGCTCAAGAAAAACAAAATTTAGCTAGAAATATTCCTCCAGCAACAGCTGCACTTATTTATTGGAAGAGTCAACCATATATTGGTGGGATACAGGAAATAGCTCCGGAATATAGTAGAGAAATTGTGTTATTGAGTAAATCTTCTGATTCTATACCGGAAGGGCTAAGAAAAGCTATTGCTGAATTGGATAGAGGTAGACTAAGCTTATCAGTTGAACCAACATTAGACTTGGAAGGAAGATTACATGTATTAAGAAGGGTCGGAGATATGTTACAACAAATGACTGCAGATCAACTTGATTATGTGAAAGGACATCAGATAGCAATAATAGAAGAGAATACTGGAGACATAGTAACACCCGCTCAACCAAAACTATATATTAGTCCTGAAGCCATGGGCCCAAGTAGAAATTAATATTTTTAGTCCCGATTTTTTCTTTTAACGCATTAAACAAATTTTTAACTTCCCGCCTTTCGTTTAATGTTTTAACATTACACGAACATTTGTTTAGCCATTTCAATAAATTTTACTATATTTTTATCCCAAAACCAGCTTTTAGCGCAAAAGAATTAATTTTTAATGGATTTCAGCGGTGGTAGCTTGGATTTACCCCCATCGCCTTCATTTCCTCATGGCCGCATTCATTGCACTTGTAAACCTCATATTTCGAATTCCCGCTCTGGATGACTCCTTTTTTCATCATTTTCTCGTCACAATGCTTGCACTTTACATCTGCCATTCCAATTTTCCCATCATGCCTTATATTTAAATTTTTGTAATTATTCCTTTACGCAAACTCCCATTTCGTCAGCAATTTTTCCCGCAAGCCTGCATTTGAATCCGGATGGGCAGCCAAATCCAGCTATTCCACCGCATTCGCATTGGGCTTGGCACATTTGTATGCAGAATTCTGAGCCAGTCCCTGCGCAGGCGCTTCCGCAGTCATTCCAATTCCCTCTTGCATCTGCGCATTGTTTCTTGGTAATGCCATCCAGGCCTCCGCAATCGGCAGCACAGCCATTTTCTTTCTCATTGCCTTCGCAAACATTGTCGCCGCAAAAAGGCTCTGTTTTAGGCGCTTTCTGGGGGTTGCAGCCTGCAATAAGAAAAATCATTAAAATCAGGATTCTTAACAGTTTCCTCATGCTTTTTTTGCAATGTTTTTATTACTTTAATATCTTTCCATTTAAAATGATTTTATCCCCTATTCTGATGCCGTTTCTGGCAGAAAATCCGCCATTTACCTCAAGAACATACATGGATGGCTTTGATGATTTGTACAAGGCGCAATCCTCTGTTTTGCACGGCTCAGCATTTTTAATGTCCGCAATCTGAAGATTCCTGCCAATAAAAATGATATCCAGCGGAATCAATGTGTTTTTCATCCAGAAAGTTTGATATTGCTCATCTTCGAAAACAAAAAGCATCCCTGCATTTTCATCCAGCCTTTCCCTGAACATCAGGCCTTTGCCCCTTTCATTGTTGTCGTCGGCAATTTCAACATTGATTTTGATTAAACCCTTCCCGCTGTCAATTCCAATGGCATTAATGTTTTCATCAAAATTTTTTGCGCATCCGATCAAAAAAATCAGGAAAAAAACTTCCAGGATTTTCACGATTTTTTCAGCCATTTTTTAAGCTAAAATTTTAAAGATTTAATAATTTTTTCATTGAAAACTCTGATTTTTGTAACTATAATTAATTAAATTATTTAGTTTTTTATTATATTATTTGGATAAATACAACTTATTAAATAATTATATTATTAAACATTTAAATAAAAATAGAGTTTATTACAATATTGAACTAATCTATTTTTTTAATTAAATAACTTTTGATATATATTTTAAAAAATATATTTAATATATTTTTCTATATGGTAAATTAATTTTGTGAGTAAAGATTACAGGTAAAAAGTGAGAGTTCAATAAAAGAAAAGATAATAAAATACACTTAAAAAAAGAAGATTTTTGAAGCAGGCTTTATGAATTTGGAAAGATTTGCTGATATTCCAATAGTTTGGATTGAGTGACAATCGCTTATTATCTGTTTTGGATATTTGGGGCAGCCAAATGCGCAGCTTTCCATCTCCAATTACTTAAACACAGCCGAATGGAGAACTGATTTCTATAACTATACATTAAAAGTGAGAGTTTCACTTAAAAAATTAGGCACTATGAAAATTAGCATAAATCTGCTTATTATACTGCCTATAAAACTTGAATCCTGGCTTTTTAGGCGTTTAAAGGCATTACCCATAGGCATATAAATTTGAATGAATTTGCGCTAAAGTGAGGATAGGGAATAAATGTACTATTCAAATGGCTTGGAACACATTGTTGGCAGCAACTATTCACATAGCCTCTATTCCAATGCATATTATTTTTCAAAAAACACCGAGGATAATTACCAGTTTGCAGAGAGAAATTTAATGCGCATTGAGCCAGTATATACGGGAAAGGCACCAAAGACGCAATATCCTAATCAGCAGCAATACCCTTCAATCCACTACGATGGGCAGCATTTATTCAACCCGGAAATTTTGCTCAAGCCGTCAAGGCAAAAGGCCAGATTTGTCGACGACAACAATGAGGCAAAATCAATTGCAGAAGAAATTTTTGAGTTGATGATGAAAGCGCCATTGCCAAGAGATATTTCGATCAGTATCTTGCCATTTGACGACTTTAAAATGCTGCATTCCCGCTTTGGGGCATGGAGCAGCGGCATCCTTGGATTCTCTTTAAACGGGAATCATAAGAAAATACTGGTCAGGGAAAACCATTTGGATTCCTTGATGATGGTGATAGGCCATGAGATTGGCCACGTGCTCACAGAAACCCTTCCAAACAAGCACGATGAGGAGGCAAAGGCATTTGCATTTTCAATTGAATGGGCAAGAACGATAAAAAAGCATAATGTATCTGATCTTGGCTCAGGAATTAAAGGCAATTTGGACTTTGAGCCTGCCAGAAACGGATTGCACGATATTGCCTTCGGCTTTGTCGATTTTATGGTTAAAAAAGGGAAAAGAGCAATGCAGCTGCATGATGATCTTGCTAAAGGATATATGTCGGTTTTCAATACTTTTTATTATCCAAGATAGCTCAGCTTTTTCTTGTCGCTTATCTCCTGCGCTTCCTGGCTTTTCTGCAGTATTGTCTTCAGCTTTTGCTCGAATTTCTCAGCCTGCTCCAATAGCGGCTTATAATCCAGGTCCATGTTTAGGTATTTGTCAAGAGCCTCCACTATTTTTGCAGCAGCCTTGCTGTCCGGCAAGTTTGAGTGTGTTTCTGCAAACAGGCAGCTTACAGGCGTCTTTTCAACCCTCAGGAGGACAGCCCCTGTCACGCCTATAATTATTCCCTCCTTCAAAGGGCCAATTCCCGCTTTTTCAAATGCCTTGGCATTTTTTTCATTGCTGGAGTAATAAAACACTCTGGAGCCGTCGCCCTCCTCTCCGGATCCTACTCCTTCAAGCGATATAATCTCCTTGGCCTGCAAGTCGGATGCCAGCTTTGCGATTGTCGAGGCCATACTCCATTCAAAATGCGTCGCTGCAGTTATCGCATGAAAAATCACGACATTGAATTTAGGGTTGTAAAAGATTCCAAGAGGCTCCACAACCTTATTCTCGTGTATTGCAACCATTGCCGGCATGTCATCAAACAGGATTTTGCCTATTTGCTCGCTTTTCAAATGCTCTATCAGGAATTCAGAGGCAATCGTTCCGACTAAGCCAAAACCCGGAAAGCCCTCGATTATTATGCAGTTCTTCGGCTTCTTCCACAGCTTTATCTCCATTTCAAGCACCTCGTCTTCTTTGCTTTTTTAAATTCTTTTTTATATAAACCTTTCTAAAATAGAAATATTTAAATATAGGTCTTTTCAGAATTGGCACATGAAATTGTTTTTGGGAAGGAAGGGTTTTGTAGCGCATCCCGGAACATGGATTTTTGTGGCATTTGTGCTTGGCTTGGTTGCGGCTTATTTGTGGATAAACTACACAACAATCCAAAACCCATTTTGCCCAAGGTGATGCAGATGAGGATGCTTAAATTTAAAAGAGCGATTGTTACGCATCCGGGCTTTCTATTCTTTTTTGCCTTGGTGCTCGGGCTGGTGCTGGCTTATGTGTGGGTGCATTACATAGATCTAGTCAATCCATACTGCAGCGTTCCGAAGCCATAAGTTCTTTGTAAGGAATTTTTTCAATTTTTTAAAAGTTATTTCTTTATAATCTATAAAGCTTAACATTCTTATAATTCCATCGCAAAAGTAGCTATCATGAGGAAAAACCCCTCTATGACAAATATCACATTATAGGCTGTTCTGCTCAGCCACTTGAACTCGAACCATGCCGGCCCGATTTCAAAGCTGTGCAGCAATGGCAGCAATCCTATTATTAAGACTGTTATAGCAACTCCAAAAGACCACCATCCCACAATATTGCTGTTGGTTATTTCAATCAATGAGTTCATCAAAAGATAAAGGCCAGCTCCTGCAACTATCCATGTAAGCAGATAGACAGGCAGATTGTTCAGGAACTCGAACTTTCCAATCAAAGGAAAAAGGCCTAATAAAAAGATGACTGTGCCTATAAGTCCGGAAATCCAGTCCCTCATTTGCATCATTTTAATTACCTCTTTTTTCAGAAATTAATCTGTCAAAATAATTTATGCAGCTCTCCGTCTGGTTCTTGCAACAGCTTCAATTTGCTTAGCCATTTTTTCGGCACGCTCTTCTTGTGCAAGAATCCTTCTCATACCTTGAGCCAGCGTATGCATGTAATCTGCCAAATGATTTTTGACTTCTTGCAACTCCTTAATTCTTAATTCTTCAGGAATTTTTGGCATTACATTGTCTTTGTAATACTGAGTCATAAACAATTCATCATCGTTGATAAATCTTAAAGTAAGCAAAGCAAGCAGAAAATCCCTTTGTATAACCTGCCCATCATTGGTCAAAGCATTTTCCATATCAATATTCATCTGGACTAATACTACTTTTAGGTGCTCTTCAGCCTTTTCCTTGTCATGCTTTGCAGAATCCCATTCAGCCAAAGCCTTTTGCATAAGTTTTTTATCAACTCTTAGCTTGCTTACGCCTCTGCCTGCAGCCCTTATCTCAAATCTTAACGCAACTGCAGACAAAATCTGTAATTGGTTAGGCCCTAATCTTCTAACTTGGGCCATCAATGCATTTAAATCAACACCACCTTCAGCTTCTTTTATAATCGGCTCCAGCCATTTAAGATAAGTTTTTCTTTCCTTATCGTGTATGCTTGCAAGAATTTCTTGAGATTTTCTGGCCTGTTCAGCTTCAACGCCGATTGGGCCATGCAATTCAATATGTTGCAGCTCTGCTTTTTGGGCTTGCTCAATTTCTTTGAGGCTTAATGTTTCTATCACTTCTGCATTAAATGCAAGTTTTTCCTCTTCTTTTACAGACCTCTGAGCATCTTTTCCGGCTGCCTTTTGGTCCATAAGGCCTTTAGAAACTTGATGATTTACTCGAACTTCTTTTGGTATTTTTTCATAAATCAGAAATCTCATATGCCTTAGAATGTGGAATATTTTTCTTTCTTCGTGCCTCATCTCCTGCCTTACTATCCAAGGCCCCTTCCATATTTTGCTAAACCAAGCAGTTACCCAATTTCTAGCCATTAAATTTCACCTTTTTATTTAACTTAAAACTTTTGGGCTTTTCTTATTTAAATCTTTCCTTTTTGTTGAGTTTTTGGGAGTGGTGAATTATATTTGTACCCTTTTCATATATTTGAATCTGCCAAAGCCAGAATCAAAGCTTGCTATATTTTTTATGCCAAATTCTTCAGACAAAATAACTGTTGTGCAGTCTGTGAAGCTTATGTTGCTTGATTTCTTGAACAAATCCCAAGACTGGAGGAACATTTCTTCATCAACTTTCAGCAATTCAATTGTTTTATCTGCCAACAGGGAATCTCCGATATCCTTAATTTTGCTATGGTTGATCGATTTAGCCCTCATTAGGGTCATTAATTCATCAAAAATGTAGTCAGAAATATAGCACTGGCCAAATTCTTTGTCTTTGATACTTGTTTTTAGGGAATTGGCATTGTTGTGGTTGAAGTCTCCTGCATCATTCAATGCTATGAGAAAAGAGGTGTCCAAAATCAAACTCACTTTTTCCACCCATAGAGCACTTCGTCAATTTTCATGCTTAGTTTTCCGGCATCTTCGCCCTCGTAGTTGAACGGCTTTAAATCCCAAAAACTTTTAGCCCTTTTTTTCTCTTTGATTTTACATTCCCTTAGCCACTTTTCTAAGGCAATATTTACGGCTTCTCCTGCAGTTAGGCCTTCTTTAACAGCTTCCACCTTTAATTCTCTCCAAAATCTTGGGTTTACACCTCTAATGGTTATGTTCATTTTGTCATCAATGTAAACATGTATTACATGTTATATTTATATTTTTCGGCTCAAATCTTTAAAAAATAAGTCTTTTAAAGTTGTTGAATTGCCCTTTTGTTATGCCAAATGAAGGACAGGATGAAATCTACTTTCCCTACTCAAGAATAAGGGACATACAAAGAGACATGATTTCTGATGTCAATAATTCTATAAAAGGCAAAAAGCACATCATAATGCATGCCCCCACAGGCATCGGCAAGACTGCTGCAGCTCTGGCACCTGCGCTTTCGCATGCAATCAGGAACAATCTGACAATCTTCTTCCTCACATCAAGGCAGACCCAGCACAAGATTGCCATAGACACTTTAAGGCATATTAAGCAGAAATTTGGGATTGAGTTTGGGTGCGCCGACATAATAGGCAAGAAATGGATGTGCCTGCAGAATGGTGTTGAGGCAATGCCATCAGGCCTTTTCCATGAATACTGCAAAGATTTAAGGGAAGGCGGCAAATGCGAATTTTATACAAACACAAGGAAGCTGACTTCCCGGCCCACAGTTGCGGCTACTCATGCAGTTGAAGAGCTTAAGCTAATCGGGCCATGCCATGTCAGCGGGTTCATAGAAAACGGCAAGAGAAACAAGCTCTGCCCTTATGAATTGGCGGCTTTGGCAGCCACTAACGCCAGGATAATAATCGCTGACTACTACTACATTTTTAATTCAGCCATAAGAAACTCTTTTCTTCTCAAGATAAGCAAAGAGCTTGGCAATATTGTTTTGATTGTTGACGAAGCCCACAATCTTCCTAACAGAATAAGGGAACTTTTAACCCAAAAGACATCCAGCCTGGTAATTGAGAGCGCGAAAAAGGAAGCGAACAGGTACGGGCTCCATGAAACACTTCAAAATCTGGAAATTGTTGAGAATGCGCTTTTTGATATTGCGAAAGGCATTGAAACAGAGAATACGGTTGCGAAGAGCGATTTTGTTGAATCCATCAGCAAGCACAAGAATTATGATGATTTGGCTGCAGAACTGTCATTTGCAGGAGAAGATATACGGAACAGACAAAAGAAAAGCTTCATCCTGGGCATTGCAAAGTTTCTTGAGGCATGGCTCGGCTCAGATGTAGGCTTTGGAAGGATAATCACCAAAGACACAAGCGACAAGAAGCTGAAAATCAGCCTTTCTTACAGATGCCTTGACCCTTCGATTGCAGCCAAGGAAGTGATTGAAAAGAGCTATTCCACTGTGCTGATGTCCGGGACTTTAACTCCAACTGAAATGTACAGGGACATTCTTGGCTTTAAAGATGACATAGTTGAAAAGGAATACAAAAACCCGTTCCCAAAAAGAAACAGGCTTAATCTTATAGTTCCAAAGACCACAACAAAGTTCGTTGAGAGAAGCATCAGGCAATTCAGCGAAATAGCGGCAATCTGCGCAGACATAGCTGGTTTAATAGACGGCAATATTGCTGTATTCTTTCCGAGCTATGACCTGATGGCCAGCATAGCAGAGCATTTCCGGCAAAAATGCCAAAAACAGGTTTTTATTGAAAAGCAAAGCCATTCTAAAAAGGAAAAGGAAGAGCTCCTGGCTGCATTCAAAAATCATAAACAGGCTGTACTTATGGGGATTTCCACCGGCTCTTTCGGGGAAGGAATAGACATGCCCGGTGTCCTGAAAGCTGTAATCATCGTGGGATTGCCTCTTGAAAAGCCCGACATTGAGAAAAGGCTGCTTATTGAGTATTATGATGATAAATTTGGCAGGGGCTTCGAATATGGATATGTGCTGCCTGCCATTACAAAATGCCTGCAGAATGCGGGAAGGTGCATCCGCTCGGAGACAGACAAAGGAGCCATAATATTTCTTGATGAGAGGTACGCTTGGAGGAATTATCACCAATGCTTTCCGGATGATTGGGACATGGAAGTCAGCGAAAATTATAAGGAGATATTGGAAGAGTTTTTTGGAAGATAGATTTTTAAATTTACATATATTATATATTATTAGGTAATATGGATCAAAAAATTCAAGTTATCTTTAAAGAAGAAGAAAATAAGGGTACATTGGATGGAAAGCCTGTTGAATTCTTAATTATTCCAGGGGGTATCCCTACCCAAAGGCCTATTTTGATCAAAGCATCAGCAGCAGCAAGCATTGGAGAAGCTGTCAAGGAGGCTATTGAAGAAGCAAAAACAAAAGGTACAGGTTATCCTTTTGGCGTGCTTGAAAAGATAGAAGCACTTCCACACTTAAAACATCCAACGGATCTAAATTTGTGTAGAATTGGTGGAACAGATTATTACGGATTTGATTTGATTTTGTATCCTGAGGTTATCATTCAGCCAAAATCTTAATATACTTTTCCCTATACTAGCATACAAAATCGAAACATTTATATACCTGTACAACTTCTCTTCTGAAATGGTTATCCTTTTTGACAGGTTCAACCTGCCAGAGGACATATATGAAGTCATTTTTGCGACAAAGCAGCAGATTATCGTTGCAAAACTGCTCATAGAGATGATGAAGGACAACGGTGGAGAGATTGGCAAGACAGAGATGTCTTTGTTCGCAACCAAGCTTCATGAAGGCAACTTAATAACCGATTTGATAGATGAACCTCCGTACAAGGGCAAGAAAGTCAAGGTTTCATACAACAAAAGGCAGTTTTACGACAGGATTTTGACTCCCATGAAAAGCATGGGCATCATTGATTATGATCTTTACAAGAAAACATACAAGGTAAGCGACAAGTTCAACAAGGACTTGCAGCACATAGGCCTGCTTTGGATAAGGGAAATGAGAAAGCCGCCAAAGTCGGTTGTAAGGTAACTTAAAAGCACATTAGTGATAAAAATTCAAACCCGGGAACGACCTCTGAATGCAAGCATTATGGAGGTAACCCGCTGGCAATGTATGGGCGAGGAGGTCAATGCCTCCGAGCAGTAAAATTTGTGCGAAGCACGGATTGAAAATAAAAAAGAGGTTAAAACAAAAAAACAAAATCATTCTCTTCAATTTGGCCCCCAGAACGATTTCTTCTCAAACCACCCCCACGTATAAACCGTATTGGGGGCCAAACCCTTTTTTCCCAAAAGCATAATTTATTCTAATGGCGCATGAACACCTTGTCAGATGGGGAAAAGACGCTTTTGAGAAAGGGCTTTCCTTAGAGCACATCGAAAATTATCTTCTTAAAAGAGGACTTAAAAAACATGAGGCCTTGAATGCTCTGCATGAGATAACATCATTCGAGCATAAAATCCATGAGGAAGCCGCTAATATAAGGAAGGAACTGTTGAGCATTCCCATCTTGCTTTTGCTTGTTATTTCCGGGGTGATAGTGCTCTATATTTTTGGAGTCATAAGGAAATAAAAAATTTTCAAGCTGGAAATAAAATTGGATGAATCTTGCACAATAAGCTTTATTATAATCCGCCCAAAATAAGCTCATTTCTTTTTGGGCCCATGGTCTAGTGGCTAGGATACGACCTTCACAGGGTTGGGGCAGGAGTTCAATTCTCCTTGGGCCCATTTCATCGTTCCGAGGAATTTCTAATTCCTCATTGCATAGTTTTAGTCAAGCTTTTCCTAAAAGGTTGGTGGAATTCTCCTTGGGCCCATCATTTATCATATCTAATCTTCAAAAACAGCTGAAATAGCACTATAAACCAGAAAATAATGTTCATCACCATCACAGGCCTGCTTTTTATTAAGATTCCGTAAGCGATCCAGAATGAAGTTCCGGTAAGGGTTGCAGCAATCATCCAAACAGATAAGTCCTTTACGCTTTTAGTCTTGTGAGATTTGACGACTTGAGGGACAAAGCTTATCATGATGAATGCCCCGCCCAAATATCCAATAACGTCTTCAATCATATTCCTAATGCAATCTTTGCCTCTTCTGACATCTTTTCAGGGTTCCATGGCGGGGAAAATGTCAGCTCAAGCGCAACTTCCCCGACTCCCTCAATAGCAGACACCTGTCTTCTTACATCATCCATCAGGGCAGGCCCATAAGGGCACATAGGGCTTGTCAAGGTCATCAAAACTTTTACCTTGCTTCCTTCAATTTCGACATTATAAATGAGGCCAAGGCTGTATATATCATATTGTATCTCAGGATCCTGGATCTTTTTCAGGACTTCTATAACCTGCCCTTTCTCAACCATGAAGATAGATTTTTTTTATCCTATAAAAATGTTGTGCGGGGCAGAATAGCTTTGGCAAACGGTGCGTCAACTTATTTCCATGCTTGTAGGGTAAGCTTTAAGTAGTAGCTCGTCTTTTAATAGGCGGCATGCACCAAAAAATAGGCTTGATGAAATTTTGGAAGGAGAATTTTGGCTTTAAAGCAGCTGAATTGAGGGCATTTGAGCAGATTGACAGGAAAGACTTCATACCTGAAGACATGAAAAATGCAGCCTATCAGGATATGCCTTTGCCTTTGCTCAGGGGCAAGACAATATCGCAGCCTACAACAGTCATGATAATGACTCATGCTCTTGAGCTGGAGCCAGGCGAAAAAGTTTTTGAAATAGGCACAGGCTCCGGCTATCAGGCAGCCATAATTGCCAGGATTGTAGGCCCGAAAGGCAGGGTTATAACAACAGAGGTTGTGCCTGAGCTTGTAAGCTTTGCAAAGAAAAATTTAAGGAATGCCGGCATTTCAAATGTATCAGTTTTCGAGGAAGACGGCTCAAACGGAATGAAAAGCGAAGCCCCTTTTGATAAAATCATAATAACCGCAGCTTGCAGGGAATTCCCAAAGCCATTGATCGAGCAGCTTAAGCCAAATGGCATAATTGTAGGGCCAGTCGGCAATGAACAGGAGCAGGAAATGGTAAAGGGAATAAAGGATAAAAACGGCCATTTGGAGCTGGAATTTTTGGGTCCTTTTTTATTTACCCCAATGTACGGGAAGTATGGGTTTGAGGTTTAGGATAAAATCAAAATTGAGTAGAAAGTTACTTAAATTACCTAAACTTAGTCAACAATATGGAAACTGTAACAATTCCAAAAGAAGAATATGAGTACTTAAAGCGACTGGAAACTATTGCATAGGATGAGCTATTGCTCAGTATAAAGCGCGGCCTTGAAGACGCTGCTAAAGGCAGATTAAGAGAACGCTAAATATTTTTTCTGATCAATTCTTTGTATTGGTCCAATTGACTTTTTATTTTGTCTATGATGTCTTGCTGGGCTTTCTTATCGCTAATTGTTACCAAAAGAATAGTATCAACATCTTCGTAAATCAGAAAATAGAGACCATATTTGCCCATCTTGTTTTCTCTGAAGAATGGATAGCCCAATGGCTTTCCTGTATCGGAATTTTGCTTTAATTCCTCAATAAATCCCTGAAGCTATCCATGATATTCTTTTGGAAGAAGTTTTTCCCATGTATCAACTTTTTTGTAGATAAAACACGCGCCATGCAGAAAGAACTGCTTATCTTGGATATAAAGGTTTGCCAAATGTTTGTATAAAATCCCATTTTAGACGAAGCATGGAGATTATGATAGAATTTGTTATTTTTAATTGACTTAAGTGAGTAAACTTTAAATACAAGCATATCCAAGAATTCTAAAAAAGGTGATTAAAGTAAAAAAATTTGTTTCTTTGCTGATAGCTCTTTTTCTTGTTTTAAGCAACATAGCTTTTGCGCAATATAGCAATCCAAATTCCTATGAAGGCAGGCCGATAGACCCTTCCAGAGAGGGCAAGGATTACTACAAGGACGATGTCATAGTTTATCCGGCAAATAAAGGCTCTGAAGAGGAAAGGATGATGGAGCGCTTTGCAAAAAGCGAGATGAGCGAGGAAGAAATGAGAAGAATTGCAAAGTCAAAATTTGGAGAGGATTTTGACGAGATGAAATTCAAAAGAGGCATGCTTGAGGCTAAAGAGAGAATGCAAAGAAAAGAAGCGTTTTCATACGAAAATGAAGGCTATGAGCAAAGATATTACATCGGCCCAAGCTATGAAGGCTATTCCAAGGAGCATATGGTTTTCGGCATGATTTTCCAGCACATTGGGGACGATATCGACCCAAGGGAGATAAAGCAGCACTGCAATGAGCCTGAAAAAATTGCCGACAATGTGATAAGCAAGCTAAAGCAAAGAGTCGGAGACTTGCAGAATATCTGCAGCAAAGCAGAGGAGCAGGAAGCAAAATGCCAGGAGCAGTCAAAGAAAATGTGCTCCCGGATGGGAACGCCTTTTGTAAGGGAAGATGCAACTGAATCGGAGAAGCTTCAATCTGTTGCTTATTCATGCCCTGTGAATAAGGACGCTATCGTGAAAGCATGCATTTCAAGGAACAAGGCCAATATTGAGCAGAACCTGAGGCAAATTGACGAATCGTGCAAGAAGAGGTTTGAGTATGAGGGTGAAAGGCTAGCTAGAGAATGCGAGCGCTTTAAGGAAGGCCAGGTTTGCGACAGGGAAAAATACATGGAAAGGTGCATGGGCGGCATAAAGAAGGGAGAAAATATCAAGGAGGAAAATGAAGAATTAACCAGTTCTGCAACCGAAAAAAAATGCACTAATGTTCCTGCTTCTTGCCCAACAGTTTCATGTGTCAAAGGAGCTGTGCCTTATCTGAATCCAAAAACGTGCTGTCCTGATTGCAGGCCTATATCAATTTATCCATGCCCTACATATCCGACTATTATTAACTGTGAGACCAATTACCGCAAGGTGGAAAAGCGCGATTTAAACGATTGCGAATATGCAGAATGTGAGCCATGTTCTACCAAATATCCCGTTATTGATAATTGTCCGCCTGGGGAAAAATTATTAGTGAAAATTGACGCTAATGGCTGCTTTTATCATACATGCCGACCAGAGATTAAAGAGGGAGGGGACTGTCCGCCCATAAGGATACCTCAATGTAAAGAAGACGAAAAAGTAAGTGCTGGACAAGACGCGCAAGGCTGTGTTTTTTACTATTGCCAGTACATTGGCACAAGAATAAAGCAAACTAATATTACAATCTCATGTCCAGAATCATCAATACCATCATGCACATCCGACCAAACATTGCAAAAAAAGATTGATGATAAAGGATGTATTTACTATTATTGTGAAGCGACAAGAGTTTGCCCGGAACCGACAACTCCGTCATGCTCAACAGGACAGATCCTTCAAAAAAAGACAGACGGCAATGGATGTGTTTATTATTATTGCGAAGGACAAGCATGTCCAACTGTGCAAAAGCCAACATGCAGTACCGGAGAAACATTACAAGCCTATTATGACAATGCAGGCTGCACAACAAGCTATCAATGCATAAAATACCAAACAACATGCCCAACTGTGGAAAAGCCAACATGCGCAGAAGGCCAGAGCATGACTGCAAAATATGATGAAAAGGGATGCATTACAGGCTATGAATGCATAAGCGTAACCACAACATCAGACAATTCCATTACAGGCAAGGCTGTCTTGAGCATCTATGAAGATTATCTGAGGAATTGTGAAAACTCATGGCAGCAGCAGGAAAAATCCTGCGCTTCTGTGAGGGAATCCTGCGACAAGGATGCAATGGTTGAAAGATGCAAACAGCAGTCAAAAAAGGGCTTTGAGGAGCATCTTGCAAGGACAGAGCGGGACTGTAGCATATTCACAAAATCAGAGGTAAGGGCAGTCGAGGACAGATGCTCGCGTATTGACAAGGAAAGGCAAAGATGCTCTGAAGAGAGCTCAAAAAGATGCGAGCAGACGAAAGGAGTCGCGGAAAAATGCAAGGAGACACTAACAGAAGAAAATCTCAGGAAATTCATTTTGGAGGAAGCCAAGAAAAGGTGCAAGTTCACGGATATAGTTGCTGATGAAGATGATGTTAAAAGCTCCGACAAGGTCGAGATTGTATTGGCTGTCCTGAACACTGCATCAGAGTCGGATATAGAGAAGCTTGAGCTTTTTATTGACGGGTTAAAAGAGGATTTAAAGCTGCAGGACACAACAGTCTATAAAGGTATGATTAACCCGCATGATTTTGGAGATGTCAAGCTTTTGCCATTTGTGGTGAAAGCCAAGATAAGCGCTGTCGCAAGCTCTGAAAGAGCCAAAGAGGTTAAAGCCAAGATTGTTGCAAGGCAAAAAGTTGAGGAAGCCGCAGGCAAGCTTGCTTCGTTAAGGGACTCTGACGTGCCTGACGAGTACCTTTACATAATTGAAGACAAAGTCAGCGAAGTGCTTGATGTTTCTGATGATTTGAAAGAGATTGAAAAGAAAGAAGGGGAGAAGGGCTTTGGGTATAAGGTAAAGCTTTTCTTTGGCCTAGCTAAAAAGGCAGAGGAAGTTGAGATTAAGCAGCTGGGCGACAGCAAAGAGAAGCTAAAGAACTCGATTGAAACACTGACAAAGCTTGTTGACGAAGTGCCAAGCGACGTTGCAAAAGTCATCCTTAAAGAGCAAGTTGAAAACTTAAAGCAGCAGCAGGCTGACATTGTAGTCCTGATAGAGACAAAGGAGAGGAAGGCAAAAGGATTGCTTGGATTGTTTGGGTGAATTTTGTAAGCTACAACTGGACATCCTTGCCTAAACTATTTAAACCCTTAATTCTTGCCTTTTTGGATGGTTCACATTCATCCAAAACCAAAAAATGACGCTGAATTCCTTGAAGTGATGTCAGAAATAATATTCATATCAGGCTTCAGGTGGGATTTGGTTCATTCCAGATGGCCGAAAATCAGGAAAGCCTTCCATAACTTCAATGTCACCAAAGTTGCCAACGAAAAGGTCGATAATTTATTGAAAAAAGACGGCATGATAAAAAACAAAGCTAAAATCAGCGCAATAATCGAGAATGCAAAAATATGCCAGCAAATCATTAAAAAGCACAAATCAATAAACAATTGGATTAAAAAAATACAAATCAAAAACAAAAAAGAGCCATTGTTCAACCCTACTGTGAGGGAAGAAATGGAAAAATTCAACAAAATCGGAAAGGAAACAAGCAGATGGCTTGCTTATGTCGTTACAAGGGACAAAAAATTGCTTGATGGCGATTGATTCAGAATTATGTTCTTCTTTCTCCTGTTTGGCGCTTTGCTGCACCCCTCTGAGCAGCTTGCATTCCATTTTAAAAGGCATTCACCGCAGCATGAAAAAAGCCTATCGCAGTCCAGATTGTGGCAGTTTATGTAGTTCCCTGCCTTTTTATTGCAAAAATCACATCCATCCAGGACATCGCTGTTTTTTTTGTTCAAGTCAATCGCTATCCTGTCGTCAAATACAAAGCACTTGCCTTCCCAGTAAGTGTCAGGAAATTCCTTTCCAAAATTAAGGATGCCTCCTTTGAGCTGCCATACATCATTGAAGCCATTCTCTTTTAGAAAAGCAGAGGCTTTCTCGCATCTTATGCCTCCTGTGCAGTAAGCAACTATTTTTTTGTCTTTTAACCAATCCATAGCTTGGATTGCATCCGGAAAATCCCTGAAATTTCTGATGTTCAATGTAACGGCATTCCGGAACTTCCCTATTTTTGACTCGTAGTCATTCCTCATATCAACTAAAATGATATTTTCATTTTTGTCAAGCCATTCCTTGAGCTGTTTTGGTTCAACAAATTGCGCAGTGTTCCTCAAATCCACTTCAGAACCGAAATGGACGATTTCTTTCCTTACCGAAACATATAGCCTGCTGAAAGCTTTTTTTTTGGATTCCTGCTCCTTGAATTCCATCTCAGAAAATAGGGCATCGCTTATCAGTTTTTGCTTGTATTCTTCTATATTGCCGCTTTTTCCGTAAACTGAACCATTGATGCCTTCCTTCCCTATCAGAATCCTTCCCTTTAAATTTAATGACTTGCATAATCCAAACTGCTCATTTCTGAGCTTTAGGGGGTCTTCTATTTCAACATATTTATAAAACGAAGCAACCCTATTTGTCATATTAGAACTGGCAAAAAGGCTTATTTAAAAAATTTGTTCTGAACCGTTAAGTTTTACCTGAACCTTCGCCTGTGCTGGTAGCTATGCCCCCGTTCTGTTCCGTAATGGGGCCTTCTTTCACTGCCTGAATCATCTGGACTTCTTTCAGCTCTGCCGTGATATGCTCTTTGTCCCGAATGGTAAGGCCTTCTCTCATGCTGCCCTTGGTAGTGTTGCCTGCCCCCATACCCTCCATGACCCGTTCCTCTTCCAAAATCCCTCCTGTGGGATTGGATGAATGGCAGCCTCTCAAATTCCGGAAGCTTTAGTTGCTCTACAACAAGTGACCTGTCCCCAAGCACATTCCTAAAATTGTCGTGATCCTGCTCCGATAATAATGAAATTGCCTTGCCTTCCTTTCCAGCCCTTGCTGTCCTTCCAATCCGGTGGATGTACTCTTTGGATGTCTTTGGGATGTCATAATTTATTATGTGGCTCACATTTTTGATGTCAAGCCCTCTTGCAGCGACGTCGCTGGCAACAAGCACATCTATTTTGTTGCTGTGGAACATATCAATGGCTTGTTTTCTCCTGTTTTGAGTCAAGCCGCCGTGCAGGCTTTGCGCATTTATTCCCTGCTTGTAGAGGTTTTTGCTCAATGCATCCACCCTGTTTCTTGTTGCGCAGAATATTATCGTAAGCCCTCCGGATTCCTGCCTAAGAATATGCATCAATAGCGAGAATTTGTCCCTTGAATTTACAGAATAAAAATATTGGGCCATTTTTCCCTTGTCAACATAGGATTGGACCTTTATTTTCTCGGGATTCCTCATATAATGCCTCACTATATCCTGTACCTGCTGCGATATAGTTGCGCTGAACAGCAACGTTTGCCTGTCCTTTGGTGTTTGGGATATTATCCTTTTCACGTCATCTATAAATCCCATATCAAACATCTTGTCAGCCTCATCTAAAACCAGTATTCTTACATTGGACAGCCTGGCAGTGCCTCTCTCGAGATGGTCAAGCATCCTCCCAGGAGTTGCTACAACAATATCGGCACGTCTAAGATCGTCAATCTGCGGATTTATCGAAACCCCGCCATATACGGAAATTATGTTTGCCCTCTTGTATTTCGCGAACTTCTTCAACTCAGAGTTTACCTGCTCGCAAAGCTCCCTTGTCGGTACGAGAACGAGGCACTGAACGCCGTTATTATGGGCTATTTTCTCAAGCATAGGAAACCCAAATGCTGCTGTTTTGCCAGAGCCTGTCTGTGACTGGCCTATCACATCCTTTCCCTGTTGGATTAAGGGAATGGCTTTTTGCTGTATTTCAGTCATTTCCTCAAAGCCAAGCTCCAAGAAAGCTTTCTTCAGTTCCGGATGCAGATGAATTCCTGAAATCATTTTATAGTTTCCTTGCTTATCATGTGCCCAATTGGCAATTATATCAGAAATATCCCGTTAATTTTTGACCAAGGACTGATGTCATCAAGGTATACTTCTGCTCTTCTCAACTGGCTGTAATGAAGATAAATATCCAGTATCGCAATTACTCTGCAATTCATTATACTGCCGCCTTTTTAAGGGTTTCTATTGATATTGGATTATCTAAAGTTTTCGTCGCTGGGCTATGTGGGCTATATCCTGGCTTTGTAAAAATTCAGCAGCATCGCATTCCCGACAACAGTTATGGAGCTTGAAGCCATCGCTACTGCAGCAAATATGGGATTGAGCACAATTCCAAACTGGTAAAGCAAGCCGGCTGCAACCGGAACCAATGCAACATTGTAGAAGAATGCCCAAAACAAATTCTGCTTCATCTTGCTTACGGTCTTCTTGCTCAAGTCGATTGCAGTCACGACATCCCTCAGGTCATTTTTAATCAATACTATTCCCCCTGTTTCCTTTGCAATGTCAGTCCCTGCTCCGACAGCTATGCCGACATCAGCCTGCGCAAGCATGGGGGCGTCATTGATGCCATCCCCCACGGCTGCAACTACTTTTCCTTTTTGCTGCAATTCCTTCACTTTTTTTGCCTTGTCCTGCGGCAATACTTCTGCCATTACATTATCAATTCCAAGCTGCTTTGCAATCGACTTTGCAGTCCTCTCATTGTCGCCTGTAATCATCCAGACATCTTTGTTCATTTTTTTTAGCTCTGCAACAGCCTCTTTTGAGAATTCCTTCAATGTGTCTGCTATCGCTATCAGCCCGATTGCTTTTTTATCATAAGCGGCTATAACAACTGTCTTGCCCTCATTTTCAAGCTTTTGTATCCGGCTTTCAGAGCCTTTCATTTCAATTTTATTGTCTTTCATAAACATCCTGTTGCCAACAAGAATTGCCTTGTTTTTATAATCTGCCCTGATGCCCTTGCCTGCAAAAGTTTTGTAGGATTCCCCATTCGGCAATTTTATTTTAATATCAGCAGCTTTCTTTAATACTGCCTGCCCAAGGGGATGCTCAGAGCCTTTTTCTGCAACTGCCGCAAATTTTATGACATCATTTTCAATATACTTCGAATCAAGAATGACAATGTCTGTAACAGAAGGCTCTCCTTTTGTCAGGGTGCCTGTCTTGTCAAAAATAATGGAAGTTGTCTTATGCGTTTTCTCCAAAAACTCTCCGCTCTTGACTAAAATTCCATTTTGGGCCCCTTTGCCAGCCCCAATCATTATTGCTGACGGGGTTGCAATGCCCAAAGCGCAGGGGCATGCAATTATAAGGACAGAAATGAGCATGGTCATTGCAATCGGAAACTGCAAATCCATTATGAAATACCAGAACGAAAATGACAATACAGCGATAAGAATGACAATAGGTACAAAATAAGATGAAACAATGTCTGCCAATCTCTGCATGGGCGCTCTGCTTGCAATTGATTCCTGCACCATTTTGACTATCTGCGCCAATGTAGTTGCTTCCCCTACCTTTGCAGCCTTTATTTTCAGGAGGCTGCCCTTGTTTATAGTGGCGCCTATGACTTCATCCCCAATTGATTTGCTTACTGGGATTGATTCCCCGGTAATCATTGACTGGTCAACTGCGGAATGCCCTTCAATGACGATTCCGTCAACAGCAATTTTCTCCCCCGGCTTTGCAATAAGTATGTCGCCAACTTTTACCTGCTCAATTGGAATTTGAATCTCTGCATCATTTCTTATGACCGCTGCAAGCTTCGGCTGCAAGTCCATCAGTTTCCTTATTGATTTTGATGCTCTTCCCTTGACCAGATGCTCAAGGTACTTTCCGAGCATTATAAAGCCTATAATCAATCCCGACTCTGTAAAATAAACTTCCGTGACTGCGCCAGTTGCCGGAAATATTGTTGGCCACAATATTCCTTGGAATGCGACTATTGTGCTGTAAATCCATGCAGCGCTTGTGCCAAGGGCAATCAGGCTGTCCATATTTGCCTGTCTTGCCTTGATTGCATCCCATGCGCCCTTGTAGAATCTCCAGCCTACAATGAACTGCACAGGGGTTGCCAATAAGAAGAGCCATATATAGTTTGGAATCCCAAGCCACGAGATTTTGTAAACATATTCAAATACTGCAGTCAGTAATCCTATTCCCAGGCCGAAAATTGTCAGATACTTCAGGTTTCTTTTTTCCTTTTCAGGCTTGAGGAATGCTTCCAGACAGTTGCTGCTGCAGAAATAATATGTTGTATCGTCCTGCACGGCTTTGAAACTGGCTTTATTCTCGTCAACATACATCCCGCAGATTACGTCTTTTGCCATAACTGAAACCTCGGTTAACAAGGTAATCAAGTGGGATTTCACTTCGTTTCAATCCCACGGATTTTTCTTATGTTTTTTATTATTTTATTTGTTTAGATTTTTTGAAAAGTAACCCATTCCGCAGCAGTTTTCCTATTTTTGTAAATAAAATTGCATTCTTGACACTCAAAATACCTTTTGTTTGCCCTGTTTATTTCTCTGACCATGAATTATTGGCTTTTGCTGTCTATTCCAAGCAAATTGTGCAGCCAGCAGTAACCTAAAAAGCTCTCTGCCAATGCAATCCATCCAATTATAAAGATTGCCCAGTTCACCCATTCAATGCCGTATTTTGGAGCCCATGGGCCAAGCCACCAAAATGCCAGCGCAAACCTCAAAACCCTGTCAGTTTTGCCCAAATTTTGCTTCATTTTCTCACATCCTTTCATCTTAAACTCCATTCAAACTCCCTTCTTGTGCTGTCTTTGATAATAAGCTTAACAGACTTTGCATTTGTGTTTATATTAGGAAACCTCAAAATGCCATTCCTATGATGCCCGCCGGGCTCCGAGCCTTTCCATTCAACAGGGTAGTAGTCTTTTCCGAAATTGTCATGCAGGGTAGATATATTTACCAAGTCAAAATCCAAGTCAACAGAATGCGTGTTCATTGCAATCCGGAATTCATTAGGAGCCAATGGAGTGACTTGAAACTCAACGTCGTTTTTGCCATTCACCAAGGTCTGAAACGAATATGGAGTTGAGATTGCCTTAGTTTCGCTGGCTTTTGAAACATAGAAGTAAGATGCTGAAACTATTATAATGGACAAAACAAGCAGCGAATAAAGCAAAAGCTTAATCCTTGCCTTCGGGATTTTTGTCTCCATAAGGCTTGCCATGTACACAATGCCCAGTATGTTTGACGAAATGCCGATAAAAAGAAAAATGGGCTGGTACTTAGCCAAAAAAAGCCCCAATGCAGCAATTCCCAGAAATGGGGCAATGTCCGCAATATGGTGCGCGCAGCACGCAACCATCGAAGCTGACGAAATCCCTGTTGACGCAGCAGCCTGGGCAGCAGCTTTTTTATGAGCCTGCTCTTTGACGTAAAAGAACATGCCAATCTGCACCCCAAACCCGGCAATCAAAGGAATCATCCAGTACCATAGCTTTAAAAAATTATCAATTGCAAAGGAAAAGCCGCCAAGCAGCGACGCAGTTATAAGGTAGAAGGCTAGCAGGAGCGAGCCGGCAGCAAGCCCCTTCAATACAAATCTGCCGTAATTCTCCTCCATTTTATTAAGATTTTTTATTCACTCTATTCATATTAAAAACAAAATAAACGGCAAACCCCGCAAATGACAGCAAAACACCATAAACAAACGTCCTTATATCAAAAAAATAAAACATTGTGAGATTAAGTAAAATGCCAAGAAACGCCAATAGCGGAAAATTGCCGATATTAAGCGGCGATTTGAACAGCCTTTTTGTATTTGGCTCCCTGTACCTCAGGATGATGACTGCCGCATTTACAAATATGTAAACCGTGAATATGCCCAAGTCGACAAGGTGCGCAAGATTTTTTATGTTTCCTATCCAAAGGCTCAGCACTCCAAACCCCGCAACAAACGCTGTCGATACAGATGGCGTGCCCCTTTTGCCGATTGCCGAAAACATCGCCGGAAGCATTTTGTTTGATGACAAGCCGTACAAAAGCCTCGAGCCCACAATAAGCAGAATAAGCACTGTATTTGATGTGGCAAACAGCGCTATGAAAGACAAAACCATTGAGCTGCCCGGAACAATCTTTTCCGAGACTTCTGCAAGCGGAGCCTTCGACTTGGCAAGCGCCTCATAACCAAGCACGCCGACTGCAGACAGAGACACCAGGGCATAAATCAGTGAAGACAATGCAAGCGATATCAGCAATGCCTTTGGAATAACCTTTTCCGGGTTTTTAACCTCTTCTGATATGTTGACAAGGTTCTCAAAGCCTATGAACGCAAAGTAGACTATGGTGGTTGCTGTCAGGATTCCCCCTATACCAGCCGGAGACTCAAAAAAATTGACAGACGAAATGACGTCATTTTTGAATAGGTAATATGCCCCAAGAATGATGATAGCCGCCAGCCCTAAAGCCTCTATTATAGTTGAGACATCGTTGTACTTTGCGGATTCTTTAATTCCAAAATAATTGATAAGCGACATAATCAAAATAAGCGCAGATGCTGTTAAGATAATATTCCCCCCAAAAATAAAGTTCCAGTACCCTGCGAAACCCAAGGCGACAGTTGCCGCAGATATCGTTATGGTAAAAAGCATGACCCATTGGATGATGAACGGAAGCATGTCCTTCCCGAATGCGTGCTTTGTGTACACGTACTCTGCTGCCTCTTTCGGGTACATGGAAGAAAGCTCAGCGTAGCTAAGCCCGGTAAATGCCGCTATAACCGCCCCAACCAAAAAAGAAATCCATAAGGCGTTGCCAGCCACACCAGCCCCGACTCCTATAAGGGAGTATATGCCTGCTCCAAGAATTATGCCGACTCCGTAAAGCGTTGCCTCGAATAAGCTGATTTCCCTCTTTAATTTGTATTGTTTCATCATACATTCAGCTGCAGCAATTTAGTTGATTCACCATTCCTTGCAGCAGTCCAGGATTTTTTTAATTATCTCTGAAAACTTTGAGCCAAAGCTCTTTTCCATATTATGTGGGCTATTTTTTATTTCTTCAACTTCCACAATTTGAAGGTTTATTGCAAAAAACAATGAAAAAAGCTCGAAAGCAGCATAAAAATATGAATTTGCCTCCTCTTTATTAGTATTTAATTCTTTGGTTCCAACTTCCATAAGGCGCATGCTTGCAGCAAGCAAATGCTTGCTTATGCACCATTCCTCTCCTTTTGGGTTTTTCACTATTTTTTTCATCAGCTTTGTCCTTAGGCTCCTTACAGAGTTGAGCATCTCAAGATATTTCCGGTTATTAGTCTTTTGTGCCGTGAAGAAAAGGTGCTCCTCAAGGCTTATCAAGTTCATTATTCCAATTGCCAAATCCTCGTCTTTTGACAAATCAGCCTCGCTCTTGATGCTTTTGACTTTCTCCATCCATGTATTAATTTCATCTTTCATTTTATTATTCAGTAATGCAATATTAACTGAAATATTATCCCAACTATAATAAGCAAAGCAAAAGTTAATGTTATCCCCTGGTACGGCATATGCCTCCCTTTTCTCACAGACGTTATTTTCTCGCTCAGGAAAGGGGCTATAATAACAATAAAAGAGCCAATTATGCTTCCGATTATGTAATAGTCAGTAAGATAAGTTCTATTAAGCAAACTTCCATAATCTCCTGCTAAATTTAAAAGCAAGGGATGCTGGTCCTTTAGCAAAGGCCATAGAGGCAATACTGTCAATAAATAAGATATCAAAAAAATCAATGTTTTTTGCAGCGGCACAAATCTTTTTTTAAGAAGCCTGCCGAACCATATTCCCATTGAGGCTGCAAAGCCCCCAATGAAAATGCCGATAACCATCCTGTGCACTCCAAAAACAGCAGCCCCTCCTGCTACAAAAGCAGCTCCGACTGTGCATAATGGGCAATGAGCAAGCACAGGGGCTGCAAAAACTAAAAATGCAGCCAGCAAAATTGAAAAAAATCTGGCTTTCATCATACCCTCATGAATTCCGCAACAGAGTTATCCTTGGATACTGAATATATTATGAAAGGCCCTGTCTTTCTTCCAGGCATCCCGGGTGATGCAGAAGGCATTCCGGGCAATGAAATCCCTTTAATGTCGGGCTTTTCAGCCAATAGCTTTTCAATTGCCTCTACAGGGACGTGGCCTTCTATAAAGTAGTTGCCAATTATTGAAGTATGGCAGCTGAGCATTTTTTCCGAAATTCCGTACTGCTCTTTTATCGGCTCAAGGTTTGAAACCTGCCTGACGTCAACATCAAACCCGTTCCCTTTCAGGTAATCACTGTACAGGCCGCAGCATCCGCAGGAAGGGTCATGGAAAATTGTAACCTTAATGCCATTTCCATTGAAAGAGCCGCTGTTCGATTTATTACACGCACTTATAACCAATAACAGCACACCCAATACTGTAAAAATCAGTTTTTTTGAGTTCATTTTTTTATTTACTTTCGACAACCCAGTTGTACATCAATGCAAATACATAGCCAGTTGCTGCGCTGCTTATCGACACCACAATAAGCCCAATTATGGATTTTCCAATTGTTATGCTTTTTGTGGCTATGCTTGAAATGTCAATCCCATGGACAAAATAATTTCCAACTTTTACAATAGTTTCCAGCGGAAAAACAGCTACTAAAACCAAGCATACCAAATAGACTAAAGCTGTTGTTATGCCGACTGCAAAAGCAACTGCATTCTGGTTTAGCTTATACATTTTTACGCCTCCTTATTGCTATTTTTGTGCAAAGCCTGACATCAAGCCATGATCTGTATAACTAATGTTGTTTAAGTAGTTATTCCTGTCTTTAATTTCTGTACAGGTACATTTAATTCCACAATCACATACAGCTGGCATTTTCACCTCAAAATTTTTATAATTTAATCTATTTCAGCAGCATCCTTTGCTTTTTCCTTTTTTCATTTAATTCACCTCCGAGTTATACGAGGAAACCGGCGAATTTGTGATTCGCGCTGCCTCCATTAAAAAGCTTCAACAAATTTTTTGAGCTTGCATTAAACTTGTGCTCTGATAGCCTTTAACTTTGGGTTTCCAATCTTCTCCATCTGCACAGTAGGCTTTATCGCAGCAACAAATGTCTTTCCATTTTTATTGTAAACAACCAGATTGCACGGCAGCATCAAGCCAAGATCCTGCTCTGCGTGCAGCGCCTGATAAGCTAAAGGCGGATTGCAGGTGCCTAAGATAATATAATCATCAAAATCCACATCCAGCTTTTTCTTTAAGGTTGATTTTACATCAATCTCTGTAAGCACGCCAAAGCCTTCTTTCTGCAGCTCTTCTTTGGCTTTTGTAACTGCTTCTGCATATCCAATACTAACTTCTTTTTTGTATTGGTACATTTTAATCTTCCAAATAAGAGTAATTCAATTCCGACTTCAGGACTTCTTCACAATCCGTGCATATACTTGGCTCTTCCCATTTTGCTGTTAAAAATGCGCCCCCGCACAGTTCACACCTTCTTTTCATTGTTACACCCCGGGTAATTTTTATCTTGCAGTCCATCCCCCGTCAACAACCAGATTATGGCCCGTGATAAAACTTGATTCATCCAAGGCAAGGAAAACTGCAGCATTTCCAATGTCTTCAGGCTGTCCAAATCTTCCTATTGGCGTGTTCTCACGAAGCATCTTATTGGTTTCTTTATCATCAAGCATAGCCTTTGTCATCTCTGTGACTATAACACCAGGATTTATCGCATTTACGGTTATTTCGTATTTTGCGCAATCCAGGGCAACTTCCCTTGTAAATTCTGTTACCCCTCCTTTTGAGGCGCAATAGGCTGAAATGCCCGGAAACCCAACCAAGCCTGCAATTGAGGAAATGTTTATGATCCTTCCTCCCTTGCCCTGCCTTTTCATCTGCAGAACAGCATATTTTGTGCAGAAGAAAACTCCTTTCAAATTGACGTCCATCTGCTTTTCCCAGTCCTGCTCGTTGAGCGTTTCAACAGTTCCCTGCACAAGAATTCCTGCATTATTCACCATTATGTCCAATTTGCCGAATTTCTCAACTGCTTTATCGACCAAATTCTTTATGTCAACTTCCCTTATAACATTTGCCTTTACAAACATCGCATCGCTGCCAAGCTTTTTTATCTCCTTAACTGTATTTATCGCTTCTTCGCTTTCCCTGTAGCTGTTTACAACAACCTTGCACCCTTCCTTTGCAAGTTCTATTGCAATTCCTTTCCCGATGCCCCTGTCAGAGCCTGTGACAATGGCAACCTTGCCTTTTAATCTGCCATTCATCTAATCCTCCTCCTTTAAGCCTTCTCCGGACTTGTAAATGTCATAATGCTCAGCGCACAATTTTCTGCCGCTAATGTTATATACTGCAGGATTATTGCAGCCAACTTCTTCGCATTTTCTGCTGAACCTGTCTATGTGCCTCTTCATTTTTCTACCTTCCTGACTGATTTTAAATTTAATAAAACTGCAAGCGCAAAAGTGAATATTATTGCATACATAACGAAGCCATAAACACAGGCTGGAATTCTCAGCATTTCCCTCACAATTCCGCAACTTATCCCTTGGCCGCTGAATTCAGCCAAGGCAAGGTAGCCGGAAAATAAAAGCCCTAGAGCAGAAACTATTACAATTATTATTATGGGAGTCTTATTTATGTTATGCGGCCTCATCTTATTAACGCATTTTTTACTTGCTCTGCTTTTTTGACATTTCCTTCCATAGCCTGAATATCCAAATATAGACTAGGATAACCAGCCCAATCACCAAAATAAGTGATAGGAAGCTGACAATCCCCCAGTACCCATGGCCATAACCCATCATTCCGTATCCTGGACCAAATCCATACATCATGTTTCCTATTCCTACATAATTTGTGCTATCATCCCTTAAACCCCGCATCACGCCTCTTCCATATCCAAGCCCCATCATTCCTTCAAACCAGTAATTTACTGAGGCATTCAAATCATTGCAGTAAATCCTTCTTGCCATTGCAATGTGCGTCAATCTCAAACTTTCAGAGCCTTCTCCGCCCATCATCTTGTCCATAACTTCATGAGCCTCTCCAGGATGCATCTGCTCCATTAAATAGTCACCAAGAATCTCCAGCTGGTTTTCATTCAGGCTGCTGCATGGAATTTTTGAATCAATCAATTTTTTAGCCTCTGCAAATTCTTCTGCATCGGCAATGGCAAGCCAGCTGCTTAAAACAAAAATTAAAATATAAATTGGAAATTTTTTCAAATTAAACACCTCCATTGAGCATTATTGGCTGTTTATCCCGCCTTCCAAGAGCCTAAACAACTTATCCCTGTACATATCATGATGGTCAGCGCAAACCTTTCTACCTTCCCAGTCCTTTGTTGCAGGCTCTCTGCAATTTGGCTCTTCACATTCTTGCATAGGTAATCAAGCTTATTTTAAGTTAAGTTTTTTCATTTGCTTAAGAGACATTACCTATACTCCAGATGAGTTTCATAATACTTTTTTATATGGGGAAATTTCAATAAATCTGGAAATTTATCCTTGAGTGCGGTAGCTGTTGTTTCATGTCCAGTCGCGCCTTTTTCTTGCGTTAAGGCAGACCATGCCTCAACTCTGCAAATTAAAGACTTTGATTTGTATCTAGGCATAGGCATACTTTTTTGTAACCTTATACCAAATCTAGCTAAATATCTTATTGGTTTTTCTGCCTTTTCCCTAAGCCAACTTCTCAACAGGCCAAGTTTTCCTGAACTCTGTTCATGTAAAATGTCATAATAATTGGCAAGCTCTAGCCAAAGATGTGCTAAATGAGATGCCATGGAGTGGGTTCCCTCAGTTGTTAATTCTTCAGGATAGTAATGATCAAGAGCTTTACCCATAATACCTCTAACATTTCTCCTATAATCAAAACTTCCATCTTTGTTTATAGCAAGCTCGCCGTCAATTCCTAATCTTTGATCTGCTACCGGGTCATGGTCTGTTATTAACCTAACTAGCTCTTCCCTTTCATCTTTGTTTACAAAATCAAGCAACTCATCCAGCCTCACTTTAAAATCACTCTGCAATGATTCGTTATTTCACCTTAATCTCCTTTTCCTTCTTGCTCTCCTTCTTTGTTTTGGGAATTACCAGCTCTAAAATCCCGTCCTTGTAGTCAGCCTCTATTTTGTCAACATTTGCGCTTTCAGGCAATGAAAAATATCTATAAAAGCCCGAATAATTTCTTTCAAGCCTGTACCTTCCCTTCTTTTTATCCTCTTCTTCAATTTCCCCTGATTTTTCGCACTTGACTTCTACGCCATCTTCGGTGGCATTTATTTTAATGTCTTCCTTTTTTACGCCAGGAATTTCCATCTTGGCCTTTATTTCCTTGTCAGTTTCGATGATGTCAGACAATGGCTCAATGTAATTCATCAATGCAAGCTCTTTGCTTGGGCCCAATGGCGGAAACAGCGGCTTGCTGCTCCAGAACGGCTCATCCCTGAAAAAATTGCTCAGAAGATTGACTGCGCTGTTTACTCTTACTTGCTCAGCTCCAAAAATATGTCTTTTTCTCAACATGCTTGACCACCTTCCTCCGGGCTTTTGCTATTTTTAATTTTGGAATACCTGATTTGGATATATTGTTGAGCAAATATTTAAATGTTTCTGTTATATCCGATTTGGACATATCTAAAAATAGAAAATTATTTATACGGGATTTTTATCTGCCAATCCATGGCAGACTTAAAGATAAACAATATGGTAAAATTCTACACTTTATGCCTTCTTGCGGCAGAGCCCAAGCACGGCTATGACCTTATGAAAGAGCTGGAGGAAAAGCTGGAAAGAAGGATAAGCCCGAGCAATATATACCCATTTTTAAATACCCTGATAAAAAACAAGCTTATAAAATTCAATAAGATTGGGAAAAGGGACAAAAAAGTATATCTCATGACTAAGGAGGGGAAAAATTTCACGAAAGGCATGTTCAGCAAATTCGGGGACCTTATCGATATTGCAATTGTGCCGAAAATATCGGCATGCCCCTGCGGGTGCAAGATTTATTCTGGAGGCCATAAGGAGAAGATAAAAGGTAAAATGATGAAGTTCTGCTGCTCGCACTGCGCCAGGATGTACCAGACTAAAAGCTAGTTCTTTTAAACACTCTTTCGCCTAAAACTACAATAAAGTTTATATATCAATCCGAGGCTAAGCTCCATATGCCCAAAAAACCCTTCAAAATAGCCTTCTTTGAGCTCGAGCAGTGGGAAAAAGATTATTTTCTAAAGAACTTAAAGAATTGTGAAATTAGCTTCATTGATGATAGCTTAAATGAAGATAATGCAAATCAAATAAATGATGCTGATGCCGTTGGTATTTTTATTTATTCTGTTATCAATAAAAAAATATTGAGCAAACTGCCGAATCTAAAGCTGATTGTCACTTTGTCCACAGGCTTCGACCATATTGACCTGAAGGAATGCCGGAAAAGGAAAATAATTGCCTGCAATGTCCCCAATTACGGCGAAAATACAGTGGCTGAGCACACATTCGCGCTTATCCTTAATTTGACAAGGAAACTGCACAAGGCCTATGAAAGAACCGTCAAAGGCGATTTTTCCATAGATGGCTTGAGAGGAAATGATTTGCAGGATAAAACTCTTGGCGTTGTCGGCTCCGGAAGCATAGGCCAGCACGTTATTAGAATTGCAAAAGGTTTTGAGATGAAAGTTATTGCTTTTGACAAATTCAAAAACCAAAAGCTGGCAAAAAGGCTTGGATTTAGGTATGTTAATTTTGAGCATCTCCTAAAGAATTCAGACATTATAACTCTGCACGTGCCTTACAATAAGGAAACACACCATCTTATTGATAAAAAATCGATTTCAAAAATGAAAAAAGGAGCTATACTGATAAATACAGCAAGAGGCGGCATTGTAGAAACAAATGCGCTGCTTGAGGGCGTGCAGTCCGGCAAAATAGGAGGGGCTGGCTTAGATGTTTTAGAGGGGGAATGCTTCATCAGGGAGGAAAAGCAGATTTTGTCAAAGCAGTTTATGAAAGAATGCGATTTAAAGACCGTGCTGCAGGACCATCTGCTGCTGAGGCATCCCAATGTGATAGTCACCCCCCACAACGCTTTCAACAGCTGGGAAGCCTTGCACAGGATACTTGACACTACAATTTTGAACATTAATTCTTTTTTGAGGAAAAAGCCCGTTAATGTTGTGAAATTAAATTTGATTCATTCAAATATCAAAAAATAAATTCAATCACTTGCGACCCATGCGCTTCCACGAAGCCTAATAGGTGCCCGCAGCTTTTGTTGCGCTATAGACTTAAATTTAAAGCGCACTCTAAAAAGCGGTTTACTTCCATCTCCTTTACTTACAGAAGTCGCTCTCGTGATTGAAAAAATAGTTAATTTAATTCGCTATTTTTTTTAATCTAAACAGCATGTACAATCCCAGCAAAAACAAGGGAAAGCTCAATAGCTGCCCCATTGTGAAGTAATTGAAGATAAAGCCGATTTGCTCGTCTGGCTGCCTAAAAAATTCAACAATCGTCCTGAACAGCCCGTATAGCGCCACAAAGCTCCAGAACATGAAGCCCTTTGGCATTTTTTTGTCTTTGATGAACCATAAGACTGCAAAAATTATCAAATTCTTGAATGAAGCATAAATCTGCGACGGATGCCTGCAGCCTGCCGGAACCTCGACAAACTGGTTTTTTGAATAGTCAATGCACCAAGGCACATTTGCAATTCTTCCGTAAAGCTCGGCATTAGCCAAGTTTCCCAATCTTCCCAAAGCCAACCCCAATGCAACCGGGATGACAGCAATATCTGCCAAATCATAGAATTCAGTCTTTTTCTTTTTGCAGAATAAGTAGCCGGCAATTACTGCCCCTGTTAATCCCCCATGAAAGCTTAAGCCGCCGTGCCACAATGCAAATATTTCCAGTGGGCTTTCCAGGTAAAACTGCAGGTTGTAGAACAGAACATAGACAATCCTTGCCCCAAGGACTACACCGATGATTTCATAAGCAATTAAATCTGCAACATCGTCCTTTGTCAATGCAACTTTTTTGCCTTTAGCCAAGTGATATATAAGAAAATAAGCGGCAATAAACCCAATTGCCCACAACAGCCCATAGTATCTTATCTGCAAAGGCCCGATTTCAAGCAGCACGGGATTTATGTTGTGGTAGAACATTTTCATTTCTCTTCATTTTTTGTTATTGAATAAAAAGAGATCCTGTTTATTAAAATTACCGAATAGAAAACAATGTCAAAAACTGCTATTGATGCCTGCTTGAAATAGGAGTAATAAGTCAGGTACAGGCTGTAATTCTTGGATGCAATGAGCCTTATCAGATATCCGCTGCCATAGAGCAAAAGCCACAAAAGCAATGCAAGCATAGCAATCGCCAAAATAGTCTCCCTGTAAACTCTGATTTTCGTGAAAGCTGTCCTGAAGCCCTTTTTCAAAGCGTCTTTGATCGAGGAGCCTTGATAGAAGGCGGAATGGGATGTGTTGATTATTGCATATAAAAACAGTAAGTAAGGGACAGCAAGTGCAATGAAAACAAAGGGCCGGTGTTGCGGCTTGATGCTGGCCAAAAGAAAATTAGCCAAAATCATTGCACTGAAAAAAATCCCCGCAATTGATATGTTCAATGCATAAAATTGGCCAAGCCTGCTGAATGAAAATTCAGCTTTTTCAAATAAAGATTTTATGTAATCCATTATTATGTATTTGAAGAAGGAGTATATGAGAATTATAATCAGGTAATAAATCAGCGACAGCAAAAGGAGCAGGTAGGATGACAGCACAGTCGGAGCAATAAATATGCTTTGGGCCATGTATTGGTTCAGTACCGGGAACACGTATAAGAGCAGAATAAAGAAAAGTGCGTCAAACAACGCCATCATGCCTGTTTTGCCAGGATTTGACTTTGCAAGCCTGAATGACTTGACGAATAAAGATTCTCTTATTACTACTTTTCTCATAGCTTTTTTTTGCCGCATCAGCAAAGATGAAATATCATGGTATATAAGGTTTTAGGTTTTGTGTTTTGTGACTCTTACCAGCTGGTCTTTTTTCTTGAGGTCATTCAATCTTTTTTCTGCAATTTACCTTTTAAATACATAAATGGGTATAGTCGCTCTTCCAATTTTTTTGTCCTTGTCTGCAACTATAATCTCAATGGTATACGAGCCTGGACTATCGAACCTCGTGTGCATACCTAAACTATTTGATTTACTTGTGTCCTCGTATAATTCAAATCTTTTACTTGGTGCAATAATCTTTCTAGTTATCGTAAAATTAGGCTCACCTCCTCTTATTTCTATAGTATAATCTACTGTTGTACCAACTGGAACTCCCACATTAGGGGCAGTTGCTAGCTTTGGCTTAACTTCGGTAACAATGACTTTAAATTCTTCTGCTTTTTTTGCTGTCTGGGGTTTTATTTCAATCACCTTGGTCTCGCTATTAATCTGAATATCATCCTTAGACCTGCCTGAAATAGTAAAAAAATACTTGCCTGCAGGATACTTTTCTACATTTAATTGTAAATTGGGAAAATCATCTTCAGGCTTGCTAGAAAGATTAGGCCAATCGGCTATTTTATCCCATTTACCACCTTCTGGCATCAGGAAAAAAACTAAATCATACTTCCTGTCAGTAGATGGGTCAATTATTTTAGAGCTTAAATGTATTTCCTTTAGACGCTCGTCATATTTTATTCTACTTATCTCAATCCTTCTTTCAGCTTTTTGCTCAAGTTTTGGCTTTGATTTTTCCTCCTGCGCCTTTGGCTGCGCTCCCAGTCTTATCTGAACATGATGCTGTATTGTGAAGGGCTTGCCGTTGAGAATGGTTACTGCGCCTAAAATAAGGTTGTATGTGCCGTCTCTGGCTGAACTGCCGTCTTGATATTTTGTGTTAAACCACTTTGTATCTTCCTTCGCCTCCAATGTACTAAGAAGAGCATCAATTTCCTTGGTCTCTTTGGTTTCAAAGCTTTGCAGATATGCCATTAAATTATAGCGGGCATTAGGGTTTGGATCAGTTATTGCAAATTTAACTTCCAAAATTCTTCTTGGTCTATGATTAACAGATATTATTTTTATTGATCTATCTTGTGTCATAATCTTCATTATCCTCCATTTGCAGGGGCAGTAATATTGGGCTTAAGGTTTTTAGGCGGAGCTTCTTGGGCAAGCGCAGTTGCACCAGTAGCTAACCCCGCTGCAATTCCTCCAGCTAAAAACTTTCTTCTTGAAACTCCTATTCTGACCGCTTCTCTAATTTTGGAATCCAATTGGGCCAGCAATTTGTTTTGGTCTTGAA